>Ga0308172_1000072_pt1 | contig 219163 bp, 201 predicted proteins | sample PhyGR2_FD_202134 | JGI IMG/M metagenome (GOLD analysis project Ga0308172, IMG submission 202134) | Phyllosphere microbial communities from UC Gill Tract Community Farm, Albany, California, United States - DLSLSG.R2 | ecosystem: Host-associated > Plants > Phyllosphere > Unclassified | place... | reverse complement strand
TTATGTATAAGCTCTGATATGTTAATTCTTCCAGCGCTGGACAACCGATCAGCAATCAGTCGTCATCCAAGAACCGCGAGCTCGGATGTTCTATCCCTGCATCAACATAATCAATCGCTCTCTTGAGCGCCTTCATCAGCTTCTCAGCCTTATCCCGCCTCATCACTATCTTCTGGTCTGGGAGCTCAACAGTAGCCTATCCAGCTACTCCAGAGGCCATATCTTTGAACCAGCCACAACTTCAAACTAAAACTTAACCTACCTTCGTCGGATATTAACCGACCCCTAAGTCGGGTAAAACACAAAAATATTTTACTTACTTATCAGCTTGTTAGACTCAATAACCGACTTAACCAACCTAACCAACCACTTTCTGCTTATATAGAGAGAATTTTGGGGATTGTGAAAATCGAATTTGTAGACGATAACTGCGTGAAACTGCTCGTAGATGGCGGGTAAGCATGACATAACGAAGATATTTTCATGTGGGGCACGTCGTGGGGCACGTGAAAGTTAAAAAAACGGCTATCAATGTAGATAACCGATAAATTTCAATGATATATATTTTTATATAACTTCACGCTACATGAAGTGAATTCAATTCAATCTAGATCACTCTCGGACCCTGCGTGGTGAAGGGACGCTGGCGTGGGCGGAAGAGTGAAACTAGTGCGCCAATTAAGGCAACGCTCAGAACCACAAGGTTAAAGAGCACGAAGCCTGCCATCAGCATGGCGACCATCATTACCGCCGATACGATAAGCGTCATCTGGCGCATTTTACCGCTGAGCCCCATCTGGCGAGACTTCAGCGATAGGTACATTTTCCAATATTGCATCTGGCCCTGCAGAGCGCTGCGCAGACGTTGAGTGCGAGTGTGTGACTGATTATTTTTCATATTTAATTAACTCCTGATGACTCGCTAACGGGCCAATTTGTGATCCACCCGTCGTTTGTTTCTTGAAAATGAGACTAAAGAGAATTCTTTCAAAACCCCAGCACCTTTAGCCTACTTTACGTGGCTGACAAAAGCTGACATCGAGAATAGTCTGTAGTTATTAAGTTATTCTTAACGCGGCACCCATGTGGTGATTTTGTTTTGGTCGCTATCAGGAAATATGGCGCTATTTTGACTATATTCAAGTGACGTTGTCACCTAAGAGGGCGTCGAGTGAAGAAAAATCCTTATTATGATCCTAATAAAACACACCACACGCCAGAGGGTTTTACCAATCCTGAGCCCAATGAGCATCGTCCTGGTGATTTAAAACGTTGGCAAAACGAACGCAAAAAGAGTCGACTGCCGCTAAAGCCTGAGCAGGGATATCGCGGGCTCGTTGAGCGCTGGTGGCAGCAGGTTGATCTGGAACAGGCACAGGATGGCGTGTGGTGGCTGGGTCACGCAGCGATGCTGGTGAAAATGGGGAGCAAAAACGTCCTGATTGACCCCGTGCTTTCCCAGCGAGCTTCACCGCTGAACTTCTACGGGCCAGAGCGAAAAACGCCGCCGCCTATCAATGTTGAACAACTGCCAGATATTGATGCGGTTTTGATCTCACATAATCATTACGACCATCTTGATAAACAGACTATCGATGCGCTGTTGAAGCGTTTTCCCTCGTTGATTTTCATGGTGCCGCTTGGGCTGAAACGGTGGTTTATCCGTTGTGGTGCGATACACGTTCACGAACTGGATTGGTGGGATCAGCGTGCGGTAGGCGATGTGCAGGTCCATTATGTGCCTGCACGACACTGGAGTATGAGAACGCCTTGGGATCGTAATCGTAGCCTGTGGGGCGGGTGGGTGCTATCGCATTTAACCGATAGCTTCTATTTCGCTGGCGACAGTGGTTATACGCCACGGCTCAAAGAGATTGGCGAACGATTAGGGCCCTTTTTGTTGGCAGCGCTGCCGTTGGGCGCCTATGAACCGCGCTGGTTTATGCATTCTCAGCATATGGATCCCGCGGATTCGGTTCGATTATTTCAGGAACTAGGTTGTCAGCGAGCTTTTGGCATGCATTGGGGCGTATTTGAGTTAGCCGACGAAGCTTTGGATGCTCCTCCTCGTGGTTTACGCGAAGAAATTCAGCGGCAAGGCGTTGATGTGAATCTCTATACCGCCGAGAAAATTGGCGCTTTTATACCTTTTCCTCGCGGATAAAAAAGCATAGCGTTCGGACATTTTCACGTTTTCGTGTATAATGCCGCGTTAAAATTCAATTAATTGTTTGAATTTCAGAGACATCCACAATACCCCACGACGCCTGTGAAGGCGACATTAGAGGTTGCTCAATGAGCGAAAAGTTACAGAAAGTTCTTGCCAATGCTGGTCATGGTTCACGCCGTGAAATTGAAGCCATGATTAAAGAAGGCCGTGTCAGCGTTGATGGTAAATTAGCAACGCTTGGTGACCGTGTTGAGGTTACTCCGGCTATGAAAATTCGTGTTGATGGACGCGTTGTGTCAATCCGCGAGTCAACCGAATCTGTTTGTCGCGTTTTGGCATATTACAAGCCAGAAGGCGAACTATGTACCCGTCGCGACCCTGAAGGTCGCCCAACGGTATTTGATCGTTTGCCAAAACTGCGCGGTTCTCGCTGGATCGCCGTAGGCCGTCTGGATATCAATACGTCTGGTTTACTGTTGTTCACCACCGATGGCGAACTGGCAAACCGTTTGATGCATCCAAGCCGTGAAGTTGAGCGTGAATATGCGGTACGTGTGTTCGGTCAGGTTGATGATGAAAAAATTCGTCAATTAAGCCGTGGCGTACAGTTAGAGGATGGTCCTGCATCATTTAAAACCATCAGTTTCCAAGGCGGTGAAGGGATTAACCAGTGGTACAACGTGACCTTAACCGAAGGGCGTAACCGTGAGGTTCGTCGTTTGTGGGAAGCCGTTGGTGTGCAGGTGAGTCGTTTGATCCGTGTTCGTTATGGCGATTTGCCTTTGCCAAAAGGCCTGCCACGCGGCGGCTGGGCAGAGCTTCCACTTAACGACATCAACTATCTGCGCGAATTGGTTGAGCTGAACGCGGAAACCGTGAGCAAGCTGCCGGTTGAGCGTGAACGTCGTCGTATGAAAGCGAATCAGATCCGCCGTGCGGTTAAACGTCATGGTCAGGGTGGCAGTGCTGCAGCTGCAGCGCCAAACCGTCGTTCTGGTTCAGCGAATAAAGGCACGTCTTCTACGCGTAGCGCAGCGGGTAATAAAGCGGCTACCAGCAAAGGAAACAAACGCGGCTAATCACAGCGCGTTGCTGCAACCTAACATTGCTAAGCCAATATCAAACCGTAGTGTTAATCCGCTGCGGTTTTTTTATATCTGCGATCTGGCGCTAGCGCCAGATAAGCGTCTGGTATTAATATAGAAGGCAATCAGAGAGTTAATTCTCTTGCTCTTGCTTACCGACGACATGGACTGACCCGTAATAATGAAACTATTCCTCGCCACACTGCAGTTTATGACCCGCATTCCCGTGCCTGCCCGCTGGACAGATAATCTCGATATGAATGATTACGCCAAGGGCGTGGTCTATTTTCCGTTTGTTGGCCTGATCGTTGGCTTACTGAGTGCGCTGGCGTTCGCCGTGGTATTGCCGGTTTATGGCCCTTTGTTGGCAGCGGTTGCCGCGGTGCTGGCGACCACATTGGTCACGGGCGCGTTTCATTTAGACGGTTTGGCCGACACCTGCGATGGGATTTTCTCGGCGCGTCCACGTGAGCGTATTCTCGAGATCATGCGCGATAGCCGTATTGGCTCGAACGGTGCTCTGGCGCTGATTTTTGTGATTTTGGCTCGGGTGGCGATTATCTATCAGCTAACGCAGACCGGACATAACGTTTACACCTTGCTAGTCGCGGCTCCGGCGCTGAGCCGCGCATTGCTGCCTGTTCTGATGTATCAGCAAAAATATGCGCGTGAAAATGGCATGGGAAACCTGTATATCGGGAAAATCGGCGGCCAGCATTACGCGATTGCGCTGATTATTGGTCTATTAATGACGCTGGGCTTTGCCAGCTGGCACGGTGGATTGGCAGCGATCATTACTTATCTGTTTGCGCTGCTATACCGTAGCTTCATCAATAAACGTATTGGTGGGCAAACCGGTGATACCATCGGTGCGGGCAACGAACTATTCGGCCTTATCTTCCTGTTTGCGGTTATTTAAATCCAAAATTTAGAGCACCGCGAATCTGAATCCAAGGAGCACTGATGGAGTTATATCTGGTACGCCACGGTCAGACTCAGGCCAATCTAGACGGTGTGTATTGCGGCAGCAGCGATTTGGCCCTAACGGCGCTGGGTGAGCAGCAGGCTGATGCGGTTGCAGCACAGCTAGCGGGAATTTCGTTCGACGTGGTGTATACCAGCGGCTTACAACGCACTCATCAAACCGCGCAGAGAATACTCGGTGCCGATGCTGAATTTGTCCAACTTACCGGATTGGACGAAATGGCATTTGGCGAGTGGGAACTTCGTCACCACAAAGAATTACAGCAACAGGATGCTGAGCACTACGCTGCTTGGTGTGCCGATTGGCAGCGAACCGTTCCGCCGGGCGGGGAGGGATTTCGTGATTTCTCTGCAAGGGTACGATTGGCTTTGGCCGATATTCAGCAAAATCATGCGGGGCAGCGCGTGTTGATCGTTGCACATCAAGGCGTTATCTCGATCATCTGCACGCAGCTTCTCAAACTAGAAGACCGTGCTATGTGGCATTTCCGCATCGAGCAGGGAGCTCATAGCAGAATCGATTACCGCGAAGGATTCAGCGTTATTCATTGTTTAAACAATAGTGGTAAAGCGATTGTCTGATTAATATGCCGAAGCCTGCAAGGGCAGCTTCGGCATTTGGTCATTACCAGTCGATACCTTTCTGGGCTTTGATACCGGCTTCAAATGCGTGTTTCACCGGACGAACTTCGCTCACAGTATCCGCCAGTTCTTCCAGCTCGCGATGACAGCCTCGTCCGGTAATAATCACGGATTGATGCGCTGGACGCTGTTTCAACGCTGTCAGCACCTCTTCAAGCTCGATGTAGCCGTAACTCACCATGTAGGTCAGCTCATCCATGACCACGAGATCTAAACTTTCATCTTTCAGCATGCGTTTGCCGTGTTCCCAAACCGCAAGTGCAGCGGCGGTGTCCGTCTCTTTATTCTGTGTTTCCCACGTAAAACCGGTCGCCATTACCTGAAACTCAACGCCGTGTGGCTCAAGCAGATTTCGTTCACCGTTTTCCCATGTACCTTTGATGAATTGAATCACGCCCGCGCGATGCCCATGGCCTACAGCGCGCGCTACGGTGCCAAATGCCGCCGTACTTTTACCTTTACCATTGCCGGTGAAAATCATCACGATGCCGCGAGTTTCCTGTGCGGCGGCAATACGGGCATCCACTTTTTCTTTGATACGTTGTTGGCGCTGCTGGTGGCGTTCTTCAGACATGCTTTCTCCTAACCTATTAATTTATTGTTGTACGTCGGTATAAATAGCAACGCTAACATGATGTGTGGTTATTCTGCAGGGCCTGCTTTTCGCCCTGGCTGAGCATCAAAACTCATTCCCGTTTTCCGGCGACTGTCGTCACCCATCAAATAGAGATAGAGCGGCATGATATCGGCAGGCGTTTTGAGCTTTTGTGGATCTTCGTCTGGGAACGCTGACGCGCGCATTCCGGTGCGTGTTCCGCCTGGATTAATGCAGTTTACCCGCAAATTGGTGTTCTTATATTCGTCAGCCAATACCTGCATCATGCCTTCGGTGGCAAATTTGGAAATGGCGTAAGAGCCCCATCCCGCACGGCCGATTTTGCCCACGCTTGAACTGGTGAAAATCAGTGAAGCCGAGGGGGCTTTTAGCAGCAACGGCAGCAGTGCCTGCGACAGCAGCAGCGAGGCGTTAACGTTAACCTGCATGACATCACAAAACTCTTGATAGTCTTGTTCCGCTAAAGGATTAATCGTGCCGAGCAAACCGGCGTTGTTTAATACGCCATCGAGATAGGGATAGGCAGAGGCTAATTCTGCGCCGAGTTTCTGATAGTCGGCGGGCTTCGCCGTTAACAGATCGAATTGAACGATGGCCGCAGGCGACAAACCAAGCTGGCTTATTTGTTCCTGCACGGCCTGAAGCTTACTCAGCGTTCTACCAAGTAGAATCAGCTGTGCGCCGTGGCGAGCGTAGGTCAGTGCCGCTTCGCGGCCAATTCCGTCTCCCGCGCCGGTTACAAGAATAATGCGGTTTTGCAAAAGCTCAGGCTGTGGTTGATAGTGCATGTTGTATTTCCTCACGCCGCTTTAGCATCAAGGCTTTTCGGCTGGGTCGGCAAGTTATGACTAAATTGTTTATTTGCTGTAACCAATAGTCGCCGATCTTGACCTATTGCACGGTTGCTGGTCAATGGTATTGTTCCTAGAGCGGACATTATGTGCTGAATTTACAGGGACTTTACGTATAAGCCCCTTGAAAATGACGCGTCCGCCAGTATGTTACATACTGGCGGACGCGTTACAGTGGAATAACGCTAATATAAGTTGTATCAGAAAATCTTAAACAAGGCGGTGAATGTGGAGTGGTTATCCTTGTATGGCCTATTTTTGGCGAAGGTGATGACCTTTGTGATCGCAATAGGGGCATTGATTGTGTTGTTTGTCAGCCTGCGACATAAAAAGGGAGCGAGCCGCGGAGAATTACTGCTAACGGATTTAGGCGAGCAGTATCGTGATATGCAGCGCAGTATGCAGGAAGCACGCATGGACGATAGCGCCTTAAAAGCGTGGTATAAGCAGCAGAAAAAGCAGGATAAAGAGAAAGCAAAGCAGCGTAAAGCCGAGGTCAAACAGGGCATTGCGGCGAAAGAAAAACCGTGCCTGTATGTGCTCGATTTCAAAGGAAGTATGGACGCCCATGAGGTGAGTTCGTTACGCGAAGAGATCAGCGCTGTACTGGCTGCCGCTAAGCAGGGTGATGAAGTTCTCTTGCGCTTGGAAAGCCCCGGTGGCGTAGTGCATGGCTACGGCTTAGCCGCTTCCCAACTACAACGTTTACGTCAGGCGGGCGTGCGATTAACCGTTGCGGTGGATAAAGTCGCCGCGAGCGGTGGCTATATGATGGCTTGTGTCGCTGACCGCATTGTCGCCGCACCTTTTGCTATTATTGGCTCAATCGGCGTTGTGGCTCAAATCCCTAACTTCAACCGTTGGCTGAAGAAGAATGATATCGACGTGGAGCTGCATACGGCCGGAGAGTTCAAACGCACACTGACGCTGTTGGGCGAGAATACCGAGCAGGGGCGTGAAAAATTCCGCGAAGAGCTGAATGAAACCCATGAGCTGTTCAAAGAGTTTGTCAGCCAGCAGCGACCTTCACTGGATATTAATTCCGTCGCAACCGGCGAACACTGGTATGGGATCCAAGCGAAAGAGAAAGGTTTGGTCGACTCCGTTGGTACCAGCGACGATCTGTTGATTGCTGAAATGGAAAATCATGACGTGATCGGTGTGCGTTATACCCGTCGTAAACGCATGATGGATCGCTTCACCAATAGCGCCGCGAACAGTGCCGATCGTCTGATGTTACGTTGGTGGCAACGTAGCCAGCGTTACGATATATAAGAGAATATTGTTAACATTGAGTAACGTTAATGAAATTAAAATGCCCCTTTAAAGGGGCATTTTTTTAACTATTTAATTCAGAATGATGAATTAATCTTCTAAATGATATTTTTCAGATAATACATGAGCGAGATGTTTGAACATATTAAACACGGCGGTCGTTTTACGGGTTGGAATTCCGTCTTCGTCGAGGAAAAACTCGCCACGGAATACTAATACGTCGCCTTTTTGCTCGACTTCGGTCGCTTCCATACCCTGCATATAATCTTCGTGCTCTTTAATGATTTGGTTTGCTTCTGCCAGTAGAGCTTCACGTTTGATTGGGGTTGTTTCACCGAACATTTTTCGTTCTCCAACAAATGACGTCGTCTATTAATAACACTGCCTAATATAGTACTGCGTACGCTAGGGGTATCGCAAATTATCGCGTTATTTTGATCTAAGTTTTGGCCGATAATTGGTAAAAATCTCCATTCCGTGCTAATTAAGTTGCGTGATGTTCTCAATCCGGTAGAGTGATGGGTTTTCTGACCTTTGGCGGAATGAAAGATTGGCGTTTTGAATAAAAGTTCCGCATGTCATAAGGTTGCGAGTGCGTCGCTTCTGTTTTTGGTGCCGCAAATTGCAGTCGTGTTGAGCAGTTAGAAGCGATTTATCAAAAAATGGCTTGATCTCAGCGCGGTCTGCCGCAATATAAAAAAGAATTTTTCAATCGCTATGATAATGGCGAACAAAGGCTTCTGGAGACAGAAGGATTCATTCAGGTAAAGGTAATTATGGGTAAAGCTCTCGTAATAGTTGAGTCCCCGGCAAAAGCTAAAACGATAAATAAGTATCTGGGTAATGACTACGTGGTTAAGTCCAGCGTCGGTCATATCCGCGATTTGCCGACCAGTGGTTCAGCCAGTAAAAAGGGCGCAGCCTCCGCTGAAGATAAAGCGAAGCCTAAAGTCAAAAAGAATGAGCGTGAAGCGCTGGTTAATCGTATGGGCGTTGATCCTTATCACGGCTGGAAAGCGCAATACGAAATACTCCCCGGTAAAGAAAAAGTTGTTGCTGAGTTAAAAACATTAGCTGAAAAAGCTGACCACATTTATCTCGCAACCGACCTTGACCGCGAAGGGGAAGCCATCGCGTGGCATTTACGTGAGGTGATTGGCGGCGACGAAAGTCGTTATAGCCGCGTGGTGTTTAACGAAATCACTAAGAACGCGATTCAGCAGGCATTTAATAAACCCGGCGAATTAAATATCGACCGTGTTAACGCACAGCAGGCGCGCCGTTTTATGGACCGCGTTGTGGGCTACATGGTTTCTCCGCTGCTGTGGAAAAAAATTGCCCGTGGGCTATCTGCCGGTCGTGTTCAGTCGGTTGCTGTACGTTTGGTTGTCGATCGTGAGCGTGAGATCAAAGCATTTGTTCCTGAAGAATATTGGGAACTGCGTGCCGATCTGAACGACAAGAATGCCGTTGCTCTGCAAATGCAGGTTACGCATCATAAAGACAAACCGTTCAAACCGGTTAATGGCGATCAGACTCAGACCGCCGTGAAGGCGCTTGAGAATGCGCATTACACGGTTTTAGATCGTGAAGATAAGCCAACCAGTAGCAAGCCTTCTGCGCCGTTTATTACTTCCACGTTGCAGCAGGCCGCAAGCACGCGTCTTGGCTTTGGCGTGAAGAAAACCATGATGATGGCCCAGCGTCTGTATGAAGCCGGTCATATCACCTATATGCGTACTGACTCCACTAACCTGAGTCAGGATGCGGTAAGCATGGTGCGTGAGTATATCGGTGAAAACTTCGGCGAGCAGTATATGCCGAAAGAGCCAAATACCTACGCGAGCAAAGACAACTCGCAGGAAGCACATGAAGCGATTCGTCCTTCTGATGTGAACGTGCTGTCTGAACAGTTAAAAGACATGGAAGCAGATGCTCAGAAGCTTTATCAGCTGATCTGGCGCCAGTTTGTTTCTTGTCAGATGACACCGGCAAAATACGATTCAACCACGATTTCCGTGAAAGCGGGTGATTATACGTTGAAAGCGAAAGGCCGTACTTTACGCTTTGATGGTTGGACTAAAGTTCTGCCTCAGCTGCGTAAAGGTGACGAAGATCGTACATTGCCATTTGTCGAAATTGGTAGTGAATTGACGTTGCAGCAGCTCTTACCTAGCCAACATTTCACCAAACCACCGGCTCGTTTTAGCGAGGCATCGTTGGTTAAAGAGTTGGAGAAACGGGGCATCGGTCGTCCTTCTACCTATGCGGCAATCATTTCAACCATTCAGGATCGTGGCTATGTGCGTGTGGACAACCGCCGTTTCTACGCTGAAAAAATGGGTGAGATTGTCACTGATCGCTTGGAAGAAAATTTCCGTGAGCTGATGAATTATGACTTCACCGCGCACATGGAAAATGGGCTCGATCAGGTTGCGAACGCCAAAGAAGACTGGAAAAACGTGCTTGATGGTTTCTTCCAAGACTTCAGCAAACAGCTTTCAGTCGCTGAAAAAGATCCAGAAGAAGGCGGTATGCGTCCGAACCAAATGGTTCTGACCAGCATTGCTTGCCCAACCTGTGAACGTCAGATGGGAATTCGTACCGCAAGCACCGGCGTTTTCTTGGGTTGTTCTGGGTATGCGCTACCGCCGAAAGAGCGTTGCAAAACCACGATCAATCTGGTGCCAGAAGCCGAAGTGCTGAACGTGCTGGAAGGCGATGATGCTGAAACCAACGCATTGCGCGCTAAGCGCCGTTGTGCCAAGTGCGGCACGGCGATGGACAGTTACCTGATCGACAATCAGCGCAAGCTGCACGTGTGTGGTAACAACCCAGCGTGTGACGGCTACGAGATCGAAGAGGGTGAGTTCCGCATCAAGGGCTACGATGGCCCGATCGTTGAGTGCGAAAAATGTGGTTCTGAAATGCACTTGAAAATGGGGCGTTTCGGTAAGTACATGGCATGTACCAACGAAGAGTGCAAGAACACCCGTAAGATCCTGCGTAACGGCGACGTAGCACCACCGAAAGAAGATCCGGTGCCGCTGCCTGAATTGCCGTGTGAAAAGTCAGACGCTTACTTCGTGCTGCGTGATGGCGCTGCGGGTGTGTTCTTGGCGGCGAATACCTTCCCTAAATCGCGTGAGACGCGTGCACCTCTGGTGGAAGAGTTAGCTCGTTTCAAAGATCGCTTACCTGAAAAGTTGAGCTATCTGGCCGATGCACCGCAGAAAGACCCTGAAGGTAACAAGACGATGGTGCGTTTCAGTCGTAAGACTAAACAGCAATATGTCTCTTCAGAAAAAGACGGCAAAGCGACAGGTTGGACCGCATTTTTCGTTGACGGAAAATGGGTTGAAACTAAGAAATAATCTAACGCTTTTTCGCTAAAAAGTGGTTAAAACCGGTCAGGATTACTGACCGGTTTTTTTATGCAAAAACCAAAATCTGTGATGCCAAATATTGCGCGTTAATTTGCATAACTATTCATCTTTGTATCAAGACAAGCGACCTAGTTTTTTAGCTTAAAGCCTAAATGCGAATGCTATCGAGACTTTAATTAATTCCATAAATAATTCGTTATGATCTTGTTACCAGACCTATACAGATCGGCTCAAAATGATATAGTGGTTATATAAAAGCAATTTAAATGATTGTTGAGTTATTAACATTGCGGTCAATGTAGGGCAAAACGGGTTTAAATCGGCACAGAAAGCCCAAGGCTTGAGTGTAAGCCTATTGCCAAGGGGTGCTCCTATCCAGACTGCCATCGCGTTAAGTTTCAACCTAGGATGGTATTAGCTATGAAATTGCAGCAGCTTCGTTACATTGTGGAAGTAGTGAACCACAATTTAAATGTGTCATCGACCGCAGAAGGCCTGTATACCTCTCAGCCGGGTATTAGTAAGCAAGTACGAATGCTCGAGGATGAATTAGGTATCCAGATCTTTTCCCGCAGTGGAAAACATCTGACGCAGGTCACGCCAGCAGGACAAGAAATTATCCGCATTGCGCGTGAAGTTTTATCCAAAGTTGATGCCATCAAAGCTGTTGCAGGAGAACATACCTATCCAGATAAAGGATCGCTGTATGTGGCTACGACGCATACGCAAGCGCGTTATGCTTTGCCTCCGGTTATTAAAGGTTTTATCGAGCGTTACCCACGCGTGTCTCTGCATATGCATCAAGGCTCCCCGACGCAGATTGCGGAAGCAGTTTCTAAAGGGAATGCAGATTTTGCTATCGCGACCGAGGCCCTGCATCTTTATGATGATTTGATCATGTTGCCTTGTTACCACTGGAATCGCGCCGTGGTGGTGAAGCCCGATCACCCATTGGCTGGGAAAACCTCAATCACCATTGAAGAGCTGGCTGAATATCCTATTGTTACCTATACCTTTGGTTTTACGGGGCGTTCAGAGTTGGATACGGCCTTTAATCGTGCAGGTCTGACACCTAAGATCGTGTTTACTGCAACCGACGCCGATGTGATTAAAACCTACGTGCGTTTGGGTTTAGGGGTTGGGGTGATTGCGAATATGGCGGTCGATCCTGTTCAGGATCCCGATTTGGTCACGGTGGATACCAGCGATATCTTTACCTTTAGCACAACAAAAATCGGTTTCCGCCGCAGTACGTTCCTGCGTAGCTACATGTATGATTTCATCCAACGTTTTGCGCCACATTTGACACGAGACGTTGTTGATACCGCGGTTGCATTGCGTTCAAATGAAGAAATTGAGGCAATGTTTAAAGATATAAAGCTGCCGATTAAATAAAAATATTCTCTAACGAAAAAGGAGCCGCATGGCTCCTTTTTTTATAAGCTTAATCTATCTAAGGTTATTAATTAAAATTTCCAACGCATCCATGTAAATAAGACATTTCCGTTATTGTAAGTTCCTGGAATATACGTTGTTTGAATAGATAAACGATTGTATTCAATCGAAACTAAAGGCAATACAAGTGGGATAGGGATGTAAGAATAATCATCACGAGCCGTGATGCTGGCCGTATATCCTGCGCCAAAGCGCCAGCCGTCGCGGTCCCCGGGGATCCACATCCACTCAAAACCATAGCCGATAATAGGCTCAATTTTATTGTGAGAGTCTTTGAACGCCATGGCATACAATGAGTGCCAGTTGTCGTTTTCATCGTAACGATAGACGCCAAAACCCGCGCCCCAAGGGCGTTCGTTGTATCTGTCGGTTTTTTCTTTGTCATACATGGCGCGGTTGTGCCAAGTGTTTAGTGGTACATATAATTCGTAATTATCGGCATCCCAAGTTTGCTTGACTTGATCGGTAAACGAGCCCCAAAAACTGCTGTCTTGCTGCGTTTTTGCGTGTGACTCAGGTGATTCGTTGGTTGTTATTGGTGTTTGCGCAAAAACAAAGGCAGGCGCCAATAGCGATAGACAACCAATATACAGGCGACCTGTTTTCACTAGTTTCATTATTATTCTCGGTAATATCTTGTTATTAATTTGGGAAGTCTTTTAGCAGAGAGGCGCGATCGAAGAATTATATCGAAGCAAGTCTTTTATAGTTAGAAATAAATTATATCATAGGATTGTGGGCAAAGTTGAATGAAGTATAAACAACAGGAAAAATACAGATTTTCCTGAATCGAAAATGGGCCAATAATGGACACAAAAAACTTATCAAATTCGCATTGGTAGCTTAATGGCATTATGGATTTTTGTGCTCAGAAAGCAGTGATACTACATGATGTTAGCCTGAAAGTTTGTTCTTTTAGTGGATTTGAGAAGGGAGGGAAGCGGCGCGTCTCTGGTTTCAAGCTATACCAAGACACCATCGCGTTATAAAATGCGATAGAAATGTAACAATTTTTTAGCAAACTCCCTGCCGTTACTGCAATAAATCCCCGTAGAATCGTATTATGCATCACACATTCAATTTTCGTACTCATTATTAGTTAATTTCATCGTCGGAATAGGTGACTCTCCGTTCAGAATAGCGTAAAAAGGTAGCGACGGAGGAGATGGAGAACGGCATAAATCGGTGCTTAAATAAGCAGTTTCATGCAGCAGATAATTCTGCGAGTGGCAACAGTTTTTGGCACAAATTTGCTTAGTTTTCCGCCGACCGTTTTATTTCTGTGCGACGTGTCGTTCACTGGATAAAAATGGCTTGCCATTGAATACGTAGTGTGTGATAACGCATCTGGGTAAAACGAGGTACAGTTCTGTATATGTGTGGCATTTTCAGTAAAGAAGTTCTGAGTAAAAACCATAGCGTTGACTACCACTTCTCTGCCGATTCTTATCTTAGTGCCTCAAGCAGTAACGACTCTAGTTTGTCTATCTAACGCCCTAGGGCGGTTTAAACAATCCAAAGGAAATACTCAAGATGGCTAAGATCAAAGGTCAAGTAAAGTGGTTCAACGAAGCTAAAGGTTTCGGTTTCATCACCCCGGCTGACGGCAGCAAAGACGTGTTCGTACACTTCTCTGCAATCCAGGGTAACGGTTTCAAAACTCTGGCTGAAGGTCAGCACGTTGAGTTTGAAATCCAAGATGGCCAGAAAGGCCCATCTGCAGTTAACGTAACTGCAATCTAAGACAGCGTCAGCTGTTAAAAACCCGCTTTATGCGGGTTTTTTTATGCCTGAAATTTGAGGTGGGGGCGTTAGGGTAGGATGATTAAGCCGGAATACTGATTACGGCCTTTGATTCCAGGATGCTCAGGCTCTCGTTCGCGCCGATGAGCATTGCGCCGAAAACTGGTATAGCGGAAATAGTTAATTGCTTCAGGCTGATGTTCTTGGGTGCAAATTGTGCATTCGGATAGGTTTTCGACATGAGCGAATCCAAGACCATGAAGTTTGGCCTGTGCAATAGCCACGAGATCCAAATGCCTGAAGCGGGGTGAAATCAATGCTGGCTCATAAGGCAGCGCTTGATGAAACCGCTCGACCAACCGTTCATCCACTTCATAGCAGCATGCCCCTGCGCTAGGGCCAATAGCGGCCATCCACTGTGATATATCATCATCTTGTGAAATACGCTTCGCAACTTGCTCTAAAACGCCGTCTATGAGTCCACGCCAGCCAGCATGTGCCACCGCAATAGCTTTGCCGTCTTGGCGACTGAAAATCACAGGCAGGCAGTCAGCGGTAAGAATGGTCAGCAGGATGTTTGGCTGGCTCGTATAAAGCGCATCACATTCTCCGCACTCCTGATTAGGTATCGTCACATCCACCACGCGGATACCATGCACCTGCTTTTTCTCAGGCATAGTTTCCCGATAAGGAATTAAAGCTGTTGGCATTAATGCGGTCTTGTGACCAAATCCATAACGAATATTAGGGATGCTGTGCCAACCTAAGATTGTCATACGCTGTCCTATTAAACATTTATCAAACTTGAGGACTTCAGCTTAGGGATTATTGGTGTGATAGAAAAGGGGATAACGCGTTTTGCTGTGACTTGGACATGCTTAGCCGGTTGCATCGCTGACTGGCGTTATTTAGACTGTTGCGCTTTAACGTCTGTATGCGGAAAATCCAATGCCTTATCAGTGTCCTCTTTGCCAGCAACCGCTGGAAAAAAACGATCATCAGTGGCGTTGCGCCAATAATCATCAGTTTGATTGTGCAAAAGAGGGATACGTAAATCTGATGCCTGTTCAGCACAAACACTCCAAGCAGCCGGGAGACAGTACTGAAATGATGCAGGCACGGCGTGCATTTTTGGATCAAAACTACTATCAGCCGTTGCGTGACGCCGTTTGTCACGCGATTAAGGCGCATATGGCGCCTCAAACCCGCCGTATTCTCGATATTGGCTGCGGAGAGGGATATTACACCTCTGAACTGGCAAAACAGTTTAGTGAGCGGGATATTGCGGTTTTTGGACTGGATATTGCCAAGGTTGCTATTCGGTATGCGGCTAAACGCTACCCGACGGTGTCATTCTGTGTTGCTTCAAGCCATCGCTTGCCATACGCCGATGCTTCGATGGATGCCGTGGTTCGAATCTATGCGCCATGTAAGGCGGAAGAACTAGCTCGCGTTGTTGCTCCTGAAGGCATTCTTGTGACAGTGTCACCGGCTCCGCGCCATCTCTATCAGCTTAAAGCACAAGTTTATGACACGGTGCAGTTGCACGCAGAAAACACAGAGTCGTTTGAAGGGTTTACGCTCATCGATGATCAACAACTGGCGTATACCATGATGTTGCCGGGTGAGCAGGCCGCCAATTTGCTGCAAATGACACCGTTTGCTTGGCGAGCAACGCCTGATGTGGCTGAAGCATTAAGAAATAACACAGAATTTGAGTGTGAAACCGATTTTGCTATTCGTGTATATCGCCGTGATTAAGCGTCTGATTGAAATAAAAAAGCCCGCTTCATGCGGGCTTTTTTATTTGGTTGATTCTTAGAAGAAGGGGCCGATATGCTCATGTAAAATTGAGAAACCTATACCGATTAGTACCACGCCGCCTAAAATCTCCGCGCGCTTGCCCAACAGCGGGCCAATAAAGCGGCCAATCATCATGCCCAAGGTCGCCATAATCATCGTGGCTAAACCAATCGCCATCGCGGTGTGGAGAATATTGACCTGCAGGAAGGCTAATCCAACGCCGATAGCCATCGCATCTAAGCTGGTTGCAATCGCCGTGGTGACGAGTAGCCAGAATCCGTGACGGCGCACCGGCTCAGCATTTTCATCATGATTGCCTTTCCAGCCTTCATAAACCATACGGCTGCCTAGCACGAAGAGCAGGGCAAAGGCGACCCAATGATCCCATTCCATAATGAACTTGCTGGCCAGTAGACCAATTCCCCAACCAATGAGTGGGGTAATCGCTTCTACGGCACCAAAAATAAGACCAGTACGGAATGCTTCACGGAAACGAGGCTTGTGCAGAGCGGCACCTTTGCCAATTGACGCAGCGAAAGCGTCCATGGACATGCCGAAAGCGAGGATAACTGTTGCGGATAAATTCATGAAAAATACTCGGCCGGGTGTTCCATATACACGCAGCCCACCCCCAACCATACGACGGAGCTACGTGTCTATGGTCTCGCCTGTCCGCGCTTATGATGCTGATAATCAGCAAGCGGGCTGCTCGCACCACGTTCCATGCTAGGAACGAGTATGTTGACACGAGCGCGCTCAAAAACTGAATATTAATCAGCAAGAACGCCGGCTACTCCCCAAATTGACGGAAGCGATCATACTCTATTTCTTCAAAGAATAACAACGGCATATTTTGCAGGGGAAATCAATGCTAATGATAATTATTATTAAGTGGGTTGCAGCAGAGGAATAATAATGTTTTAAGTCGCTGTGAGATTCAGTACAAATAGCAGTATTAATATACTGAATCTCATTAATGGCGGGATTTATTCGTTATTTCTGCTCAACGAAAAACTTCAATATTAAGTCCAGATCGTCCATTTTAGCGACTTGAATCAATAGCCTACGCTTCTCTAAATCAATCACCAGATAACCGTCTTCGGACATGTTCATATTTTTTATGCGGCTGTATAAAATAAAAACATTACCGTAATAAAAACCGGTTTCTTTAAATAAGATTTTTGGCCAGCGAATATAAAAAACATAGATAGCGATAATGGCGAGAGTAAAGAGTAACCACGTCGTGAAGTGAGAGCCATTATTATTTATATTTTGATAAGCGAGAATGGCTAACAATCCAACAAATATTCCACTATCGGCTTTATTACGACGTTTTAAATTAACCTGCAATCGTGTCTTTCCGTTGCGCCTTGGCATGATGATTTCATCATAGACGGCGTAAAGAATGAACAACAGGATAAAAGCCAACAGTGCGATATCAGTTAAAGACATGAATACTCCAAACACAAAATAAAAAAGCCGGATAGGGCGAACCCTATCCGGCTATTCATACGATTACAGACCGAGCAGACCGATCCAGTAGCCGAAGATACCGATGAAGAAGAAGCCAATAATGATCCACAGTGCGTTGACTTTCTTACGCAGCAGCCACATACAGCCGAAGGTCAGCAGTAGTGGGATCAGGCCAGGCATCAACTGGTCCAGAATGGTCTGAACCGTGGTTACCGTGGTGTGACCGGTTTGGTCAGTGATGCGGGATACCACAAGTGGAATGTTGACATGCGTCCACTTGTTAACCAAGGCCCCCATAACAAACAGACCTAGGATCGATGCCCCCTCCGTCAGTTTCTGTAGGAAGCCACCGCCCATATCGCTAACGATATCAACACCTTTCTTATAACCGTAAGCTACACCGTAGTAACGAACCAGCAGGCGAACTAGGTTAAAAAGAACGAAGAACAGGATAGGGCCCAACAGGCTACCTGTCATCGCAATACCTGCACCTAACGCTGCAAATACAGGACGTACAGTACCCCAGAAAATTGGGTCACCCACACCGGCTAATGGCCCCATCAGACCTACTTTGATACCGTTAATGGCACCATCGTCGATCGGAGCGCCGTTTGCACGCTGTTCTTCCATTGCCGCTGTAACACCCAAGATAGGGGCCGCAACGTATGGATGTGTGTTGAAGAATTCTAAATGACGCTTGATTGCTTGCTTGCGTTCATCTGTATTCTCTGGGTACAGGCGACGGATAACCGGCACCATGGAGAAACAGAAACCCAATGCTTGCATACGTTCAAAGTTCCAAGAACCTTGAAACAGGTTAGAGCGCAGGAATACGCCGCGCAGATCGCCTGCGGTGAGTTTCGTTTCAGTTTTTGGAGTTGCAACTGATGATGTTGTATCAACCATTTCTCTCACCCTTTCCTAGTCTAATTCGTTATCAAGGTCGTTATTGCCGGCAGCAACTTGTACAACCTGAGATTTGTTGTATTTAGGGCTGAGTTGGATATACAGAATAGCCATCATCAGACCCAGAACACCCAACGCAACCAGGTTGAAGTTAGTGAACGCAGCGGTAACGAAACCTAAATAGAAGAAAGGCATCAGGTAGCCAGCACGCATCATGTTGATAACCATCGCATAACCAACAACGACGATCATGCCACCCGCGATAGCCAGACCAGAGGTCACGACTTCAGGGATTGCATTCAGCATGGTGTGAACAGCATCAGTACCTACAGAGATTGCAACAACAACCGCAGGGATCGCGATACGCATTGCCTGCAGAATTAATGCTGAGCAGTGCAGAACGCTAATCGCACGCAGGTCGCCACGCTCGGCCGCGCCGTCAGCCGCGTGCTGGAAGCCCACGGTGATAGTACGAACGATGATGGTCAGAACCTGACCTGCTGCTGCCAATGGAATGGCCAGTGCGATACCTGCACCAACGCTTTGCCCACCGGCGATAACCAGAATGGTGGAGATGATGGAGGCCAGTGCCGCATCGGGTGCAACAGCTGCACCGATGTTCATCCAACCCAAAGCGATCATTTCCAGAGTACCACCGATAATAATACCGGTTTTCATGTCACCCAGAACGATACCGATCAGGGTACAAGCTACCAGTGGACGGTGAAACTGGAATTCATCAAGGATGGAACCCATCCCTGCAATACACGCAACAATAAATATCAGTACAATCTGAAGAGTTGTAATCTCCATTGCACTTCTCCTCTAACCAAAGAGCTGAGTTTAAAAACACGAATCGGCAAGTGCGCGATTCAGCGTTAGTTCATTTTATTGATTAATTCCATCATCTTCAGACGACTATCGCTGGAGACCTTACGGACTTCCAATTCAATGCCGCGTGCATCCAGTTTTTTGAATGCTTCGATGTCTTTCTCGTCTACGGATACTGCGTTGGTGATCTGGGTTTTGCCCTGACGGAACGCCATACCACCAATGTTTACGGTAGTGATGTTCACACCATTTTCAACTAAACGAACCACGTCGGTTGGGTTAGTGAAAAGCAGCATGACACGGTCGCGACCATAAGCGGGGTTGTTATAAACACGGATCATTTTTTCGACGTCAACCACGTGAGCGGTAACGCCTGGAGGAGCAACCTGTTTTAGCAGGGTGGAACGAACGTGGTCAGCTGCAACTTCGTCACTGACAACGATGATGCGGCTCACGTTAGTTTCTTTTGTCCAGCGAGTAGCAACCTGACCATGAATCAAACGGTCATCGATACGTGCTAAACCGATCTTCATGTGGTCTTCTGGGCTCATCGGAGCCTGAGGTGCTTTTGGCGCAGCCGGCTTTGGCTGTGGTTTGGCAGCTTCAGGTTCTTTTGCGCGCAGAGCTCGGACGCCTTCACGGCCTGTTTCCAGCGCTAATGCAACCAACTCGTCAAAGCTAGGATCATCGTCGCGAGCCATGAATGTTTCTACCAGCATCGGAACGTTGACGCCGGTAATGACTTCATAGTGCTCTTTGTCCGTGACAATACGGCTTGCCGCATTGAAAGGACTTCCGCCCCAAGTATCAACCAAGAAGATCACGCCCTTGCTGGTATCCAGATGGGTCAATCTCTCGTTGTACTTTTCAATTAACGTTTCAGCATTTTCACCGGGAACGAAATCGATGTAGGCGACGTTGCTTTGTTCGCCTAGCAGCATTTCTGCGGTTTTGAGCAATTGCTCAGCCGCTGCCCCGTGAGTGCCGATGATAATAGCAATACTCACTCGCTACCTCCTCTCTACTTGCTAGCATGCTTTTACGGTGTGAAATAACTCACTTTCTCAGCATGGAATTAAGTCAAAAAACCGTTTGTAGATACGTCCTTGTGGAGTAACTGCTCGCCAAATAATTCTTGGATCTCACTGATGAATGCTAAGTGTCTTAAGTATCAATCAGTTAGCTTCATGAATCGATTCAGGCGAAAAATCCCAAATCTTCTTTAGCGAGATTTATTTTAGTCAGTAAAAAAATAATTTATGTGACGACCATCTGCTATTAGCACATGTAAATTATAAGAAATATTTAGATGCTGGATTTGTGCGCAATATGAGTAACAGAGTATTGACAAAAAATGACAAAATGTGTGCGCTGATACTCTTTTGGATAGCTTTATTTCTTGTTAGCATAAAGTTTCTTATCACTGTCAGGAGTATTGGGTTAAACCCACCGTATGGACCGTCCCCGACGCCCTTTAATTTCTTCGCTATTCTCTACACTATTCTTTATGCCCGGTGATGTTTTGTTCCGTGGCTTGTCTTTGCTGAATGCATGCTTTCTTAATGCTTTGTGGTTTATCCCAGCACACTGGAAATTACCTATTTGTTTTAGCCGGTTTTTAAACAGGCTGAAACGTCGTGCACAGCAAGATTCTGTTGCCGTTCAACAATTCTCTTTTCACATTAACGCGGAATAAAACATGGAATTTTTACTCGATCCGTCAATTTGGGTGGGGTTACTCACGCTGGTGGTTCTCGAAATTGTTCTGGGCATAGACAATCTGGTATTCATTGCAATTCTGGCAGACAAGCTACCGCCGAAACAGCGTGATAAGGCGCGTATCATTGGCCTTTCTTTAGCGCTGCTGATGCGATTGGGGCTGTTGTCCGTCATTTCTTGGATGGTAACGCTAACCCGTCCGTTATTTAGCGTAGGTGATTTTAGCTTTTCAGGGCGAGATTTAATCTTGCTGGTCGGGGGGCTGTTCCTCCTGTTTAAAGCTACCATGGAGTTACATGAACGGCTGGAAGGGCAGACCCATGAGGTGAACAACCGTGGATATGCCAGTTTCTGGTCGGTGGTGGTGCAGATCGTCATTCTTGACGCGGTGTTCTCGCTTGATGCGGTGATTACGGCCGTGGGCATGGTCGATAGCTTGCCGGTAATGATGTGTGCGGTTGTGATTGCGATGGCGATTATGCTGCTGGCGTCTAAGCCGCTGACCAATTTTGTGAACGAACATCCTACCGTCGTGGTGCTATGTTTAAGCTTCCTGCTGATGATTGGTTTGAGTTTGTTGGCAGAAGGTTTCGGCCTGCATATTCCGAAAGGTTATCTGTACGCGGCAATCGGTTTCTCAATTCTTATCGAAATGTTTAACCAAATTGCGCGTCGTAATCACATCAAACATGAGCGTCGTCTCCCAATGCGCCAGCGTACTGCCGAGGCCATCATCAGTATGATGGGCGGTAAGAAAGATAAGCAAAATGGGCACCGTAGCGAAGACGTGGTCGCTACCAAAGAAGAAGAGACTTTTGCCGCCGAAGAGCGCTACATGATTAGCGGCGTGCTGACGCTGGCTTCACGATCTTTGCGTACCATCATGACGCCGCGTAATGAAATTACTTGGATAGATTGCCAGCGCACGCCGCAGGAAATTCGCAGCCAGCTCCTGGAAACGCCTCATAGCCTGTTCCCTGTTTGTGATGGTGAGTTAGACCAGTTGATTGGCATTGTCCGCGCCAAAGATCTCCTGGTGGCGTTGGACGAAGGGATCTCCGTGGCTGAATATGCCGCGAAAAGCGCGCCGATTGTGGTGCTGGAAAGTTTGGACGTAATTAACGTGCTAGATGTATTGCGTCAGGCAAAAGGGCGGTTAGTCATCGTGAGCGACGAATTCGGTATGGTTCAAGGCTTGGTGACGCCGCTGGACGTATTAGAAGCGATTGCGGGTGAATTCCCAGATGAAGATGAAACGCTAGATGTCATCAAACAGGAAAATGGCTGGTTAGTAAAAGGCGGTACCGACCTGCATACCTTGGAGCAAATGCTGGGCTGGGATGGCTTAGTCAGCGAATCTTCATCAGATTGCGCTTCGGTGGCCGGTTTGCTGTTGGCTCATTTCGATCAGATGCCGCAGGCCGGCGAGAAATTAGATCTGCACGGTCTCCGCTTCCAAGTTATGGAAGTTAAAGACTACCGCATTGAGCTGATTCACATTGAGCGTATTAAAATGCCTGATGAGTACGAAGAGGAATAACAGCCGTTAATAACAGTCATTCCTAGTTACCGTTAATACTTCCCTCCCAAACGGGAGGGAAGTTTAATGACTTAATCAATCATCCTGCTTCGGTTTGGCATATTGCTGAGCCAACCACTGCGGAAACTCTGCAATCGGCATCGGACGTGCAAAGTAAAATCCCTGCATCGCACAAACGCCTAATTGGCGCAGATAATCAGCCTGCTGGCGAGTCTCAACCCCTTCAACGATGAGCTTCAGTTTGAGCTCTTTGCCCAATGCAACAATGCTGCCGAGCACTTTGGCATTGATGGCATCTGTACCAATGGTTGCGCAGAATGTCTTATCAATTTTCAGTACGTCGGGATGCAGGTTTTGCAGGTAACTCAATGAACTGTGCCCCGTGCCAAAATCATCCAGCGCGAGAGATGCCCCCATCGCGCGCAGTTGGGCTAGCTGAGTATAATCCGCTGGCTGCAATTCCGAGCGTTCTGTGAGTTCTAGCATAAGCTTTGTTGCGGGATTAAATTGATACCACAGTTTATGCAGATCGCGCGCAAGCTGGCCTTGAGCAAAATGTTCGGCAGCAATATTAATACTGATATAAAAATTAGGCGTTTGTGGAAACAGGTGCTTGTTTTGTTCTAGCGTGTACAGAAGGTGGCGTGTGAGCGACTGAACTAAGCCATGCTGTTCGGCTAGAGGAATAAAGATATCCGGTGAGATCCATCCTTGGCGCTCATCGTACCAACGCAGCAGGATTTCCACTCCATCACATTCGCCACTCTGGCTTTGAATAATCGGCTGGCAATAGAGCTGGAATTGCTTGCGCTGGATCGCCGAAGAAATGTGATAGGCCAAATTCATCCGATTAGCCGAAACCATAAAGACAATAATCCCTGCGAGTAAAAAGACCAGCAGAGAAAGCGGAATGTGCTGAGGAAGTGAGCGCAGCGCGAGCTGCCAATCAGGATCGGAGAAAACCCCCACGGAATAAGCATATTGGTCAGAATTCAGCGCGACGTTGGGTTTATCCGTGATATCTCGCGTTTGACGGATCATCTCTTGGCCATAAATCAACGTCTGTCCTTCAACGTTGAGAGCCATGTAATTCACATAGGGCTTTTGCGGCTCAAGAATGAAGCTCGACAACATGGCGATATGAAATACGTGAATCATGCCGCTGTGAGGATCTGAGCGAGTCGGCACCCAAAAAAGCAGCGTAGGGCTTCCACGCTTAACCAATAATGCGGCTTTAAGCATCAGGTTATGACCGGGCTTAGCAAAGGTGGGAAACATCACATCGAGCTGATAGTCGCGGTGGCCGAACAGGCTAGAGCAAAAAATAACGTCATTTTTAACCAACAAAATAGCCCGTACGGTCTGTAACTGCACTGACATGTTTAGCAAGCGTGGCTGAGCCTGAGGGCAACTGCTGTTGACCAGCTCGTTGTGGGTAGTTGAAATTTCATTGGCTGAGTTAAGCAGGCGGTCGATTTGTTGTACGGCAGAGAGGGCGGCTTTGTGCTGCGCGGTGCGCACGGTATCTAGCTCTTGGCTGTAGCGTCCACCCATGGAAATAGCAAAAGCAAACAATCCTGCTCCAGCGGCGAGCAGTAAACGGTACAAGCGATACTTTTTAACTGCCACCTTTGAGAAGCGCATCAAGCATCCTTTGACAGGAAAATCCTAGCCAACATACAGTCAATGAATTGTTCACTCTTTGCGTAAGTGTAGCTATTGAAAAGAAAATGTGGACGGATAGTAGCGTAAATATCAATGGCAGGTCGATATTGTAAAGATAATAAAACCGGTAGGTGATTAAAAAACAGCTAAATTAGGATTTATCTACGCAGATCTTACTGTTTTCTGTACAGACTTAGAGAAAATTCTGATGTATAGGCAGAGGGCTTTCTAAAAAAATACCTTAGCGTTTTTAATATAATTTACTGATCTTGGCTAAAACCCCCTTACTTTTGGTAAGGGGGGAACTCATTAGTGAGCGAATTGTTGATGCAGGGCGATAATTTCACGGCCTAATTCCATCAACATAATGGCATTCATTAGATGATCTTGCGCGTGAACCATCACCAAATGCACAGGGATCTTTCCTGTTCCTTCATCCATTTCGATCAGTTTGGTTTGCACGTGATGGGCTGAAGATAATGCCTCTTGTGCCTGCTGCATGTAGATTTCGGCCTGAGCAAAATCTTTTTCTTCACGAGCGCAGCGAATGGCCTGAAAAACTAAGCTACGTGCATAACCAGAGTTTGCAATGAGCTCCATCACTTCATTTTCGAGATCCATACTTAAACCTCTTCAATCAACGCTAAGGCCTGATCGAGTACCTTATCGCCTTTCATGGTGCCGTAGGCCATCATATCGATACAGGCGATTTTCTTGCCGTGTTCCTGAGCGATTTTTTCGCATTCAGGCAGCTTATAGCGGATCTGCGGGCCTAATAAGGCGACGTCAAAATCAGCAGCACAGGTCTTGTAATCACGGACTGATTTTGCGCAAATTTCAGCGTCGATACCGCGTGCTTTAGCTGACTCCAGCATTTTCTTAACCATCAAACTGGTCGACATACCAAGATCACAAACCAACAGAATTTTTTTCATATTATTTCTCCAAATCTTCTATCAAATGCTGCATTAAAAGAGGGATCGGGCGTCCAGAGGCGACGCTTCGACCACCTTCGCGCCACAGCGCGGTTCCACTAATATCGAGGTGTGCCCAAGGGATATCTGCTGGGCAGAAGCGGCTGAGGAAATAAGCCGCCGATGTACTGATGGCGGCGTTGTTAGTCGGGGTGTTGCAAACATCGGCAATAGCGCTTTCAACCTGTGGCGCAAAGCGTGCGTCGAGCGGTAGTGGCCACACCTCATCGTGGGCGTGCAGCCCGGCTTGAATGAGCTTGTGGCTGAGTTCAGCATTTTGGCTCCATAACCCGCTGAGGTCGTAGCCTAAGGCTTTGACGACAGCACCGGTGAGCGTTGCCATATCGATGATGTACTGAGGATGCTGATCGTCTAAGGTAAGCTGGCCGGCATAGGCAATGGCGTCGGCTAAAACAAGGCGTCCTTCTGCGTCGGTGTTGTTAATTTCAACCTTAAGGCCGGCATAGCTTGTGACAACGTCACCTGGGCGCATGGCTTCTGGGCCTATCATATTTTCAGCGAGTGCCAAGACGCCAATTAAGCGTACTGGTAGCTTCATTTCAGCGGCGGCGAGTAGTAATCCAAAGACGTTGGCGGCACCGCACATGTCGTATTTCATGGTGTACATGCCTTCGCCGCCTTTGAGCCACAGCCCGCCGGTATCGAAGGTAATTCCCTTGCCTACGTAGGCGCTGAATGGCCCGTTTGCGCGGCCTTCATAGCGTAGAACCATCAATCGAGGAGGGTTGGCTGCACCTTTACCCACCGCATGTAACAGGCCTAAGCCTTGGCGCTCAATCTGTGTTTCTTCCAAAATCTCACAGCGCAGTGTTCGATAGGGCGCGATGATTTTCTCGATTTCGGTTACGACAAATTCAGGCGTGCATGTATCGCTGGGAATGTCTGCGATTCGGCGAGCGGCGATCATGCCAATAGCCGAGGCTTCAGCCTGGCAACGTATTTTCTCCACCGCGGCTTGATCCTGTGGCGGACAGCAAAGGGAGATATGTTTAATCCGAATCGCAGGCTCAGTGCGTGTTTTGAGCCCCAAATCGCTCAGCTGATAATCCAGATTAAACAAGAAGATCAGCAATGAAGAGAGCATGGCGCGGTCTGCGCTTTCTTTGGTGTCCCACAGGCTGCAATCAACAATAAGTTCGCTACATGCCGTTTTACGTAACAGAGGACGTAGTGCGGCGTGGAGCTTAGTGGTTATCGAATCTAGCCAATGATCCTTGGGCAATAAGGTCACTCGACCAAAGGGTGCGCAGCCGTAGGCACAATCGGCGACGGAGTGTACCGCGTCTTTTTGCAGAGCCGATAATAGCGAGGCATCGATTTCGGTCTGCGTTAACAGCGCACTGCCAGCAAAGGAAATCAGGTGGCTATCTTTACTTGATAAGACGGCATGTGATGCAGCGTTTATGACCTGAGATTTAATCATATTGAGGTTCTCCGATAGGTGCGCGGATCCGCGCCGCATAGTCATTCATCCATGCTTCATCGGCAGGGACGTAGTGAGTGCGGTCGGATTGACGCTCGGCGAGGTAAACGGTAGGAGGAAGATCGCGCGTGGCGACAACAAATGAAAATGTTTTGATATTGGTGGAGACACCAAATTCGCCCAGTTTATTCATGCAAACGACTGACAAATCCCCCACGCGACCAAAGCGCGCCATGAGTTTGTCTTCGAGCTCAAATATCACCGAGTCGGCGGCGTCCTGCGGTGTCATTCCGCCTTCCATGCGTCGTACAATCTCGTAGCTAGTGCAGCCTTTCATCAAATCTTCGCCAACGCCGGTGGCGGTTGCCGCACCAATTTGGCTATCACAGTAGAATCCGGAACCAATGATAGGTGAATCGCCCAGTCGGCCACGACGTTTCATGAATAAACCGCTGGTGGAGGTTGCTACACTCATCGAACCATGGGTATCCAGCCCAATCATGCCGACGGTGTCATGGCCATCGTAGGGGCTAAGCCCCTGATCGATAGTTTCTCGACAGCGCTTGCGATAGTGTTGCATGGCGCGCTCGGTGAGCATGGTTTTTTCGGCAAATCCCTGACTCAGCGCCCATTCACGGGCACCAACGCCAACCAGCAAACTGTTGAACCGTTCTCTACTCAGCGCATGGGCCACGCGAATGGGGTTGGCAATATCGACCAAGTTGCCGACGGCGCCAAACGCTAAGGTATCGCCATCCATAAACGCGGCGTCTAATTCAACTTCACCGTTTTCGCTGGGCAAACCACCGTAGCCCACGGATTTATAAAATGGAAAATCCTCAACGTCGGCAACGGCATTGACCACGGCTTTGGCTGACTTTTCCCCCTTCGCCAGCAGGGTGCTGGCGTGTGTGATGCCTTCTAGCGCCATGCGCCATGTCGCGATCATTCCCCACATGTAAAGCTCCTAATTCTTTGTATAACAGACATAATCTATTGTTTTTCTGCAACGCAATATTGTTTATCCAGAATGCGTAGGAAGGGCAGATACAGCATGGCCCCAATCAGCAGGTTGACGATTTGCATCAAGCTGCCGCTGATATGACCGGTGACGATAAACCCGCTGATGACCGGCGGTAGAGTCCAAGGAATAAACACGCCGGTGGTAACGGCAACCATGCCGATTTTCATGGCGATGTATTGAACGGTCACCAGAACCAAGGGAACCAAGTTAAACGGGATCAGCATGATCGGGTTCATGATGATAGGCAGGCCAAACAAGATCGGTTCATTGATGTTAAATACCGAGGCACCAGCGCCTAATCGAGCAACCTCACGCATACTTTTGCTGCGGGCAAAGAAGAGCATGGCAATCACGAGCGAGAGCGTAGCCCCTGCGCCGCCCATCCAGACCATATCGAAAAATTGCTCGGTGATAATGTGCGGTGGTGTGACACCTGCCTGAATGGCTGCGATGTTGTCGGTTTGGTTTTCCATCCATAGTGGACGAATAATGCCGTTCACCATTGAACCGGAGTTAATCCCCACCGACCATAGAATGGTGATCGATAACACCGTCAGCAGCGCACCAATATAAGAGGTACCAAAATGTCGCACCGGTGTGGCAACCACTTGATAGATGAACTGATGAATGGTTTCGTAGTGTGTATGTTCGAAAACGATGCGAATGGCTAATACCAGAACGATCACGACCAGCGCCGGTATCAACGCCGCAAAAGATTCTTGTACCGCCGGTGGTACGCCTTCCGGCATTTTGATAACCAGTTTTTTGCGCTTTAAGAAGCAAAATAGCTCGGTCCATAACAGTGAACCGATCATGGCGACAAACAGCCCTTTACTGCCGATCCATTCAGTGGGAACCACAGTAATATTGCCGAGCGCCTCTACCTTAATGAATGGCGTCAGGATGAGGAAAGATACCAGAGCTAAAATGCCGCAGGATACGCGATCTTCTTCATAGTGCTCCGCGAGCCGATAAGCGACCAGAAAACTGATGAACAGCGACATGGTCGAGAAGACGGCGTTAAACGGGATTTCAACGATGTTGCTCCACGTTGCGCCAAACATGCCGGCCATAAACTGTTGATAGCTTTGGCTTGGAAATGACGAAATGATCAGTAAAACGGAGCCGACAATGATGAATGGCATAAATGAAACGTAAGCGCCACGTATCGCACACAGATGCCGCTGCTGTGCAGCTTTAGCCGCCAGCGGCATCAGTTTCGCCTCAAGAAATCCTAAAACGTTGCTCATAGAGAACTCCGTAAATTGCTTTTTAATGATGAAGTAACGGGATCTTAATGCGGCGATTATGTGTGAATGAGGTGATGATAAAGTTGCGTTAGTTCACAATGTGACGGTTACAACAAACAAGTCTCACATGATTGGATATCATTAATTCGATCATTCAAGGAGATCTGAAATGGAAATTAAGCTACACGCTAACGCGACAACCACGCCCAGAGTTCGGCGGTATATCCAACAGTCTGATAAGAGCGATAGGGTGCTAGCGCAAGAGCTCGGCATTTCGGTTGCAACGGTGCGTCGCTGGCGGCAGCGGCAAAGCGTTGCCGATCAACATACGGCACCGAAGAATGTGCACAAGGTATTGAGACCAGAGCAAAGCATGCTGATCAACTGGCTGAGACAAAAACTGATGATCCCGCTCGATGAGCTAGTCACGTTGGTTAATTCGGGGATGCAGCAAAGTGTTTCGCGCGCGGGTTTAGACCGCTATATGCGGCGTGCAGAATTGGCACATATGAACGTGCTAGAGGCGCGAGAGCTGCGCGGCAAAAAAGCGGTAAAGGCCGGAATGAACGTGGGAAAACTACGTTTATTTTATCAGCGCGTGAGTTTGCTCCCTGAAGACGGCGGTGAACATCATATTCTGTGGGCGCAAGAGGAAGTGAGCGGCTGGATGGCAGCACGTGCTTACGCAGGGGCATCTCCAACGTTGGTGGTGCATTGGCTAGAAGCGATAATGAAGATCACGCCGGCTGCTATACAATCTGTTGAGACTGAAAACAAGAAGCTATTTGGTAATGAATTGTCACCCGATCATCCATTACAGCAATGGAGCGCTGAACATGGGTTACCATTGACGCTAAGAACAAGCGACACCGCTGATATTACGCTACGACTGGAGTGTTTCTTAAGTGAGCTCATTCCTGCCGTCGCGGATATTGGCCTTGATGATTATCTACAGCAGATATGCGAACAGTATAATCAACGCTGGTCACAGAAAAAACTGGGTGGTTTGACGCCGGAGGCATTTTGGCGAGAGTTTGCGCAGTAATTGTTTGTAGGGAATGAAAAAGCCCCAAGCCGTTATCAGTTTGACTGATAGCACGCTTAGGGCTTTAGGCTTATCAACGCAATCTAAAATGACATTAGCTATTGCGCGAATTTAGCTACGGCTTAATCACACTGAACTTTAATCGCCAAGCCGCCACGCGAAGTTTCACGATATTTCGCGTTCATATCTTTACCGGTTTCGTACATGGTTTCGATGACTTTATCCAACGAAACACGCGGTTCTGAGGTACGTTGCAGCGCCATACGTGAAGAGTTGATGGCTTTCACCGACGCAATGGCATTACGTTCAATGCAAGGCACTTGTACCTGACCCGCAACCGGGTCACAGGTTAGGCCCAGATTATGCTCCATGCCAATTTCTGCCGCGATACACACTTGCTCAGGGCTACCGCCCATCAATTCTGTCAGACCCGCTGCGGCCATCGAACAGGCTACACCGACTTCACCCTGACAACCGACTTCAGCACCGGAGATGGAGGCATTCATTTTGTACAGAGCACCTACAGCGCCGGACGCCAAGAAGTAGCGCACGAAAACGTCTGGTGTGACGGGCTCTATGAAGTGGTCATAGTAGGCCAGTACGGCAGGAACAATGCCACAGGCGCCGTTGGTAGGCGCAGTTACGACACGGCCACCGGCGGCGTTTTCTTCGTTAACCGCTAAGGCAAACATGTTCACCCAGTCGATCACCGTCATCGGATCTTTGTCGTATTTGTCGGTGGTGACGAGCATACGGCGTAACGCCGATGCACGACGCGGTACACGCAGTGGGCCAGGTAGAAGACCTTCAGTATTTAGACCACGGTCGATACAGGCCTGCATGGTTGCCCAAACGTCGCCAAAATAGGCATAAACTTCATCTTTGGTATGCAGCGCGAGTTCGTTTTGCATAACGAGACCGCTGATAGACAGCCCTGTCTCTTTGCAATGATCCAGCAGCTCTTGCGCGGAGTGGAACGGGTAAGGCACAGTCACGCCGCCTGCGCTATCTTTACCAAAGTGCTCTTCGTCAACGATGAAGCCGCCGCCGATAGAATAATAAGTTTTGCTATACAGCAATTTTTCGCCCGCAAATGCATGGATTTGCATGCCGTTTTCATGCAGCGATAGGTTATCGCTACGGAAGTTCATCCCGCCTTCGCGAGGAAAATCAACCTCATGCTGGCCATGAGCCAACAGCAGGCGCTGACGTTGCTCTACGTCGCGAATAAAACCCGGAATTGCATCGATATCCACGGTATCAGGCATGTTGCCTGCGAGTCCCATGATGATAGCAATATCAGTGTGATGGCCTTTACCAGTGAGGGAGAGAGAACCATAAACATCGACGGAAATGCGCGTGACAGAAGGTAGCAACCCTTTATCAATCAGATCGTCGACAAACTGTTTGCCGGCTTTCATCGGGCCCACGGTATGTGAACTGGAAGGGCCGATACCGATCTTAAACATGTCGAAAACGCTAATCACGTTGGGACTCCTTAGTAGACATTGCTTTCAGAAACATATAATCGTGCTTCGTGAAATACTGTCTTTATATAAAAGTTATTAGACTGCGGAAAACGGATTCGCCACCGTTAGTCCGTGGTGTTTTTTCTGGTGCTGTTTGCTTTAACGTTCAATGCGCTTGCTGCCGTGGAAGCAGTTTCACATTATAAAATTTAATGTAAGAATTCGCATATTGCTCACGCCATGACTAAAGCGCGCCAACAATAGCCGAACTTAACCGGTGACGCACGTGCAATCCTTCAATTTATCTACAACAAACGCAAAAAAATCGATTAACCCTACATCGGGTGAGGTCTGTACGCCGATTTATGCGACAAATAACCGGCGCTTGATCGGCATTTCCCTACCTGTGAAAAGATAATCTGACGGAAATATCTGTCACTACAAACAGGCTAATTCATAGTGGCTTATCTATGATATTGCGACATATGCCAGATAAATCAAGTAATGGGCTACGAATTTACCCGTATTTACCAAGGTTTGTAGGGTTTACTTTAGCGGATAACAGAAAAAAGAGAGTGATAGGGATCGAGGAATCTCTAATCCATCTCGATGAGGGAATAAACTAACCCTATTGTTGAGATATCGGATTAGTTTGTTTGATGATTAGTAGGGCTGGCTAAACGTGGATTTGCTGAGCCAGTCGGCGAATAATGGCGGCCGTCATACCCCAAACAAAAAAATGCTCATACCAAGACAGGTAGACTCGGTGGCGATGTCCGCCGCGGTGGATATCTAGCGGGTGATAGCGGGAAAGGGCGAGCGCTTCCCGCAGTGGCATTTCGAAAACGGCAGCAACTTCGTCTTCACTGGCGATAGGGGTGATACTGGGAGGCAAAAGTCCAACCACCGGAGTCACCCGAAAGCCAGTGATGCTGTCTACCGCCGGTAGCTGTCCGATAATGTGAACGCTCTCGGCAGGGAGCGCGATCTCTTCCTGAGCCTCGCGTAACGCGGTCGCAATCAAAGAGCCGTCGGTTGCATCAGCGGCACCTCCCGGAAAAGCCACCTGCCCAGCATGTTTACGCAAATGGCTTGAACGCTGAGTTAGCAATAGCGTCGGCTGCGGGCGATTAACGATGGGGATCAGAACAGCGGCTTGGCGCAGATTATGACCCTCATTCGTTTGGATGGGAGCCTGCAACTGAAAGCGTGCCACAAACTCGGTGAGCTCAGGAGAAAGCTGCATCATGCTGATACCTCGACGTCGCCGAGGATCGGCAATATTTTTCCCACTTTGTCGAAGGTTTCTTGGTATTCCGCATCGACCTGACTGTCAGCGACAATGCCACCTCCGGCCCAGCAGTGTATTTTGCCATTCTCCGCTAACAATGTGCGTATGGTGATACTGGTATCCATATTTCCACAGCAGCTCATGTAGCCAATACTGCCGCAGTAGACATTACGCCGCTGAGGCTCCAATTCTTCAATAATCTGCATGGCGCGAATTTTAGGTGCTCCGGTGATTGATCCTCCGGGGAAACACGCGCGCAGCAGATCGGTTGCATCAAGGTTATTCGGCAGCGTTGCGGTGATCGTGCTCACCAGATGATGTACCGCAGGGAAGGGTTCCACAACAAACAGCTCGGGAACGCGCACGCTGCCTGCCTGAGCGACGCGTCCTACATCATTGCGCATGAGATCGACAATCATCAGGTTTTCAGCCTGATCCTTACGAGAGCTCGCCAGCTTTTTAGCCTGTAATTTATCGGCAATAGGGTCGGCTAAGCGCGGCAGCGTACCTTTAATGGGGCGCGTTGAGATATTTTTCTGCTCAAGCTGCAAAAAACGCTCAGGTGACACGCTCAAAATGGCGCTTTCAGGTAAGCGCACAAACGCCGAAAACGGTGCTTTGTTGTGCTCATTCAAACGTAAAAAGGCCTGCCACTCATCACCTTGGTAGCTCGCGCTGAAGCGTTGGGTCAAATTAATCTGATAGCAGTCACCCGCATATAGATAATCATGAATGCGGGCAAATCGCTGGCTATATTCTTCCTGGGTTAAATTGGCTTGCCAAGATGACGTTAACCGGAAACGAGAAGGCTGCGGCGTTTTGACCTGAGAGCTCAACCACGCAAGGCGTGCTTGAGCGTCGCCATGAACGATTAAAGTTAAGCGTTTTAATCTGTGGTCCGCAATCAGTGCCCAATCATAAATTCCCACCGCCATATCAGGTGTTGATAAATCAGCATCGGCCTGTTCAGGCAGAGTTTCAAAGCGTCGCCCAAGATCGTAGCCCCATAGACCGACGGCACCGCCGCAAAACGGGGTGTCGGCTTGTTCTGACATCGTTGGAAGCAGACGCGATAATTCTGCTTGAACCAAGCGCAGCGGGTCTTGCTCGCTATAACGAACATGGCCGTTTTCTGCGATGGCGGTTTGTTGCCCTCGGGTGGTTAGGGTGAGCAAAGGCTGGGCGACTAAAATATCAAACCGATTATGGGGATGATTAGCGCCGCCGGAATACAGCAGCATTGCCCAAGGTTGTTGCACGAGCGGAGCAAAATAATGCAGCAGGGCATCCGGTGTATAGTCTAAATCAATACGCGACAGTGCAGCAGGTGAAGAGGTTATGGCAGTCATGGACGAGAGATCACTTTTATAGGTATGCAGATATTTTGGTTCAACGTCGATGTTGATATGACAAAGATAAGACTACCATAAATTGCAGGCAAGATTAGCGGATAAATGCCCTTGCATTATCTAGGCTTGTGCGTGGTTTGCGGCTATACTCTTGCCCCCGTATTACCATTCAGCAGCAGGAGTTATTGATGAACAGCGGAATGCCAGCGTTATCACATACAGAACAGCAAGAGGCTGCCGATCGCATTCACAAACTGATGGAGCAGGGCATGAGCAGCGGCGAAGCTATTGCTCTGGTCGCGGCGGAAATTCGTGCTAACCACACCGGCGGACACATCCAAGTCTTATTTGATGATGAAGATGAAAACGAAAACGAAAAACAAATCGACAAACAAAATGAAGAATAATCTGTAATGAAGCGGCGCGGAGACGTTTCCGCGCCCGATGTTTTATCCTTTCACTACCACACAACCGCTGACTTGCTTGGCAAGCGCAATCGCTTTATCAATCGTCTCTTCATACGCTAACGCAACGCCTAAACGGCGGGTGCCATCGATTTCTGGTTTGCCAAACAATCTTAACTGCGTTTGTGGCTTCAGTGCCTGTTTCACATTTTCGAAGACGACATCGTTGCTGTGCAAACGTGGCAGGATCACCGCAGAGGCGCTGGGACCAAATTGGCGAATATGACCGATAGGTAAACCAAGAAACGCACGCACGTGCAGTGCAAACTCTGACAGATCCTGAGAAATCAGCGTCACCATGCCAGTATCGTGTGGGCGTGGAGATACTTCGCTGAAAATGACATCGTCGCCACAAACAAATAGCTCAACGCCAAATAGTCCATAGCCCCCCAGAGCCGTGACGACTTTACCCGCGATCTCCTGAGCCTTCGCGAGCGCGTTGTCGCTCATCGCCTGAGGCTGCCATGATTCGCGGTAGTCGCCGTCTTGTTGTCGATGACCAATTGGCGCACAGAAATGTAATCCATCACAGGCATTAATGGTGAGTAAGGTGATCTCAAAATCAAATTTCACCAGACCTTCAACAATCACTTTCCCTTGACCCGAACGGCCACCAGACTGGGCATATTGCCACGCGCCAGTCATTTCATCGGCATGGCGAATCAAGCTTTGGCCTTTGCCGGATGAGCTCATCACAGGTTTGATAATGCACGGCAGACCAATTTCTTGCGTAGCTGCGTTGAATTCTTCCTCTGTTTCGGCAAAACGGTAAGGAGAGGTGGGCAACTCTAGTGTTTCAGCGGCCAGACGACGGATGCCTTCGCGGTTCATGGTGAGCTGGGTCGCTCGTGCACATGGGACGACCTTTTGTCCGTCGTTTTCCAACGCAACCAGCATCGATGTGGCGATAGCTTCAATTTCTGGCACGATAAAATCTGGGCGTTCACGCTCGACCAGCTCTTTAAGGGCCTCAGCGTCTAGCATGTTTATCACATAGCTACGGTGGGCAACCTGCATGGCGGGCGCATCGGCATAGCGGTCGACGGCGATAACTTCAATGCCTAAACGTTGGCATTCGATAGCCACTTCTTTACCTAATTCACCGGACCCTAAAAGCATGACGCGAGTGGCGTGTGGGCGGAGCGCAGTTCCAATCGACAACATAATCATCATCCTATGAGCTTGCAAAAAATCGGTTGCAGTATATACGAAAACGTTTGCGTGTCAGTAATTCGATTTAATTTGCACCATGAAAATAAGGTTGAGCTGCCAATTTTACTCAGGACTGAAGAATACGATAGGTCAGTCAAACAGGGGTGAAATAACATGTGTTGCTAATTATTTATTTAGGATATTAATTATATTTATATATGAGTTTCGGTTGGATGCAGACAACAGACAAAAAAATACGTTGCTAAGTTCAATCGGCTTATCACAGGTTGATTAAGTTAAATTTCATTTGTATGATAAATACAGCTATCGGCGAGGGTGAATCCCTGTTGGGTACTGAATTTTGAATAATTAAAACAGCAATAGCCGTGCAGCTGGAGGGTTAGCGCGGTATAGGGGAGAAAGTGAACCATGAGTTCGACGTGTGTTGTTGAGACAGAATTAAAAGAAGACAATTGGTACAGAATTGCAGAGGAAATGCTAAGCCAGGCCGGAATTACTATCAATGGGACTCGACCGCAGGATATTCGCGTCAAAAACCCCGAGTTCTTTCATCGCGTGTTGCAAGAGGGATCGTTGGGGCTTGGCGAGAGCTATATGGACGGTTGGTGGGAGTGTGATCGTTTAGATATCTTTTTCCAACACATTTTAGCCGCTGAACTTGATGAGCATTTGCCGAAACATTTCAGTGATATTGTACGAATTGCTTCAGCTCGCATTTTTAATTATCAGACTCGGAAACGTGCATGGATCGTGGGGAAAGAGCACTACGATCTGGGTAACGACCTGTTTAGCAGAATGCTCGATCCGTATATGCAATATTCTTGCGCTTACTGGAAAGATGCAGAAACGCTGGAGCAGGCTCAGCAGGCAAAATTGCGGATGATCTGTGAAAAACTGCAACTGAAGCCGGGAATGACCTTACTGGACATTGGCTGTGGCTGGGGAGGATTGTCACAGTTCGCGGCGAAAGAGTACGGTGTGTCGGTGAAAGGAGTGACGATTTCTGCTGAGCAGCAAAAAATGGCGCAAGAACGTTGTGCAGGCTTAGATGTCGAGATTTTGCTACAAGACTACCGAGACTTAAACGAAAAATTTGACCGTATTGCTTCTGTTGGAATGTTTGAGCACGTGGGACCAAAAAATTACCGTACCTATTTCGAAGTGGCTGCGCGCAATCTAAAACCAGATGGGCTTTTCTTGCTCCACACCATCGGTTCTAATCAGACTGACCTGAACGTCGACCCATGGATCAATAAGTACATCTTCCCGAATGGCTGTTTACCGTCGGTGGCACATATTGCTTCGAACAGTGAGGATTTGTTCGTGCTGGAGGATTGGCATAATTTTGGCGTCGATTATGACCGTACATTGATGGCTTGGTTTGAGGCATTCCAGAAAAGCTGGCCGGAAATTAAAGACAACTATAGCGATCGTTTCTATCGGATGTTCACTTATTATCTTAATGCGTGTGCAGGAGCATTTAGAGCAAGAAACATCCAACTCTGGCAAGTCCTTCTAAGCCCTAAAGGTGTGGAAGGTGGAATTCGTGTTCCTCGCTGATAATGAAGGGGTCCGCAGTGTCGATTGCGGATCCTGTGTTCATTATATATTCGTGTAATAAAAAGATGACAGCGACGCGCTGTTTATTTCAGTCTGTTATTCAAAGCCTTGTTCGTTTGTTTTATCGACATCAAAGTTATATTTGTGATGTACGTCGCTATTTTATTTATGAATGTTTTTGCGTATTAATAAAAAATAATGTAAGCACGGTGTGTTTTTTTACTCTGTTGATTATTAACAATTTATTTTTTAGTTGCTGATTATTGTATAGGCGAATATTTGTCAATATATAGAATTATAACAGACTGTACGTACAGTATTTATAAACAAGGCTATCACCCACGAAATATTTGCGCTGAGCATGAAACTATGCGTTAATACTGACGCCTGAAATGCTGATGTAATCATATCGTTTTTGTTTGCTTAATGATTCGGCTTATATTTCTGCCTATTCTTAAATGGGCGTTTAATTAACCGAGCGTTAGGATACGATTCGTCTAGGTTATGTTAGTAAACGGGTCTACCATGCCTAACGGCAAGTAATTTTAAGTAAAGGAAAGTTAAATGAGCAAGAAAACTGGTCACGTTAAATGGTTCAACGAAAGCAAAGGATTTGGCTTCATCACTCCAGCTGATGGTTCCAAAGATGTATTCGTCCATTTCTCTGCCATCAAGAGTGACGGCTTCAAAACTCTGGCTGAAGGCCAGCAGGTAGAATTCGCCATTCAGGACAGCCCACGTGGCCCGTCTGCGGCTGATGTTATTGCGCTGTAATTAAGCTGATACTATCATGCTGACAAAACCCGCCGAGTGCGGGTTTTTTGCATTTTAGCCTCAGAATGGATAGAACCAAGCAATGACTAATGAAAACATAACGTTCCAGTACGCAGAACTGCAGCATCTCACGATGTTAGCCGAAGTGGAACGCCTCGCCGCCGCACAGTTTCCCGCAGACAGACTCCCAGAATCTTTACGCAATGCTACGCTATCTGCTGAGCGCTTATTGCAGGCACACCAGGCGCAAAACCTATGGGTAGCCATCCGCAATGAGAAACCTATTGGTTTTGCCATGCTCGAGGTTATCGGTGAATTTGCTCATTTAGCTGAGGTGAATGTGCTACCCGCATTCAGCCAGCGCGGAATAGGGCACTATCTGGTTGATCACGCTTTAGTTGCAGCCCGCCAGCGTGGTTTTAGCGGGGTAGGACTGACTACGTTTCTCGATTTACCTTGGAATGCGCCTTTCTATCAGAAAGTCGGCTTTACGCTGGTGGGGGATGAGCAATTTCCTTTCTTAGAACGCGCGTTGCTGGAAGAACGCAATGCAGGGCTTATTCAGCGAGTGGCGATGTTCTACTATTTCTAAACATTTTATGTCTAAACGTCACTTTTACTCGTTGTCAATTTTGCAGAAAGAGATAAAAATAAATATACTGATATTATATACAGTATTTCGGAGTGGTTTATGAGCGTTGAAATTCAGTACGTGGTAGTTCGTGATGGAGTAGAAAAAATGACCTTTGCCAGTAAAAAAGAAGCCGATGCTTACGATAAGATGCTGGATCTGGCAGACAATTTGAGTGAGTGGCTGGCGGATTCATCTGTTGATTTAGAAGACGGCGTTTTGGAATCGCTCAGTTTTTACCTTGCAGAGCATAAAGATCAGCTTTCGTTGCTGCTGCGTGGTAACTCTCTTGAATCGCTAAAGGCAGGCGACGAAGAAAAAAATACGCCTAAAAAGGTAAAAGTTGCGATTGATAACGCCGCCTAGTGTTTTAGTTCACATATTATTTACTTTTCTGGATCTAGAATGAAACGTGAGATAACATTTTACCGTCGTTTTGAAGCTGATATTTTGTCAGGTAAGAAAACCATCACGATCCGTGATAGCAGCGAATCTCACTTCGAGAAAGGAGAGTTGCTCAGCGTGAGTCGCTATGAAGACGGGGTCTATTTTTGCACGATCGAAGTTGAGAGTGTCACCCCTGTGTTGATGAGTGAACTGACAGAGCTTCATGCGGCGCAAGAGAATATGACACTGGACGAGCTGAAGCAGGTTATCAGCGAGATTTATCCAGGGCTTAATGAACTGTATGTGATTAGTTTCCACATACGTTAGCGCGCTTTGCCGTGTTCAGGCACACAGAGCGTGCGTTCATATCATGGAATAGCCATCGGCTGCAGGGAAGAGCTCTGCGCCAAAGCTAAATGAGGATTGAAAATGAACAAAATTACGTTAGGTGTGGCTGGATTAGCGTTGGCGCTTTCAGCGGGTGTTGCTCAAGCTCAACAAAGTGAGCAGCGGGTGGTTACCATTGCGAACTGTGAGCAAACTACAGCAACTCAGCTTTCTACGATGGTGAAGAACGACTTCTTACAAAATAGAATTCCGCGCTGGGCTGATGATAAAGCACTGTTGGGCACGAGTACGCCAGTGGTGTGGGTGAATCAGGATCAGGTTACCCAAAAGGGGAGTGACTGGGTGCTTAAGCTCACCGTACGCGGTACAAAAGTTGACAAAAACTATACCGTTAACGTTGATTGCAAAGCTGGAAAACTCGAATATTCCCACCCAGAATAAAACTTATTTTTGTATCATCTAAAACCTCTTTATTAAAGTTAAAGAGGTTTTAAAATTTCTTTTTAGGAAAAACCACAAAGTCCATATGTATTAATCTCAGTTATAAATCTTATTCCTATTAAATTTTTCCCGTTATTGTCCTGATGAACATGGATTTAAAATCTGAGGCGCAAAGAAACATTTTTGACTATAAATATTAAGCTAATAAATATCTTGAGCTGAGAATTTGACTTAGTTCGATATCATGGTCTAAAAATTTTGCTTATTAGGGCAAAAGTGCTAAATTGTATGTTTCTCACTTCAGAGAATATAATGTAAAATAGTTTTACGATAAAGCTTATCTTTTTGAAATTTAAGAGTTATTGAGATATCTTCTCGTTTTGCTTGGTGTAATTTATCTCTTGATGTCATGGCCGAGTGTGCCATCGAGTATACACACATGTGTTATTTTACGATGGATGTGATGTTTGGTAGCTATAGGCCGCCATTTTAATGCGCGAACTCGCTGGTAGGCTGTAAGAATATTCACTATTTCTTTAGGATTGTAATTTAAGTGTTTTGAGATTAGCGAATTCTAATCTGAATGCAGTTAAATCAAGCATCATTTTATTAATAATTAGATAACAAAATGAATAATAAGCACTATAATATTTTGGGTGTTTTAGACCAGAGTGTTTCTCCTTTGGAATTAGAGATGGCATTGCAAACAGCGTTGCAATCGGCCTTCACTGAGCATGAATTTTATTTAGACTACCAAGCACAATGCAATATTAATGGCACCTTATTAGGTGCTGAGGCCTTAGTGCGTTGGCGCCATCCTCAGCAGGGGACACTTTTGCCCTATGATTTTTTGGACTCCTTAGAACGTTTTGGTTTGATGCATGCATTGAATCTTTGGATTGCTGATAATGTCTGCCAACTGTTGCAGCGTGTTCATCGTGAAATATCCCCTGATTTAATATTGTCATTCAATTTGCCATTAGCTCAACTTTACACGACGGAATTCAGTGAACAGATTGGTAATGTTTTACAGCGCTATGATATTCCAGCAAATAGATTAGTCATTGAACTACTCGGGGATAATGATTTGTTTAGCGATCCGTTGGTCATGACGGAATTACATAAACTGCGTGCGTTAGGTTGTGGTTTGTCGGTTGATCATTTTGGAGATAACTATCAATTACTTTCCTTGCTGGCTGATTTGCCGTTAACTCAGATCAAAATTCCCGGCGAGCTGATCCATGCCATGCAAAACCCCGATGCCTGTATGTTGGTAGAGCACCTTATTTTGATCGCCAATGCGTTGAATATGAACGTGATAGCAGAGCATGTTGAAACCGAAGAGCAGTTTAAGGCGTTAGAGGCGTTAGGTTGCCCAGCGCTGCAAGGCTACTACCTTTTTAGCCCGATGAATGAAAAAAACTTTTTTATTGTATGTAAACAGCTTACCGAGATCCGCAGGTCGTATAATAATGTAGAGAGAGGGGAGTTATCTCCTGTCGACTACAAGCGTTAATTTTTGCCCTTTCGTGAGTTATCTCTGGGCGAGCGCTTCTAAGTTACATGCATCAGATTACAGGCGGTAAGCGTAGATAATGAAGAAAGCACCGATTGCAGCAAAACACCCGCACGTCATGGAAATGCATGGCGATACACGAATCGATAATTACTATTGGCTGCGTGACGATGAACGCAGCAACGAAGCGGTTCTGAGTTATCTTGAAGCTGAGAATGCCTATACTCAGGCGTGCATGCGCGGTGAAGAAGAACTTCGAGAGCAACTGTTTAATGAAATGGTTGAGCGTATTCCTCAAGAAGACGAATCTGTGCCTTATCAACGTAACGGCTACCGATATCAGTCGCGATATAAACCTGAACAGGAATATGCGCTGTATGTTAGACAACAGGCTGATGCGACAGATAATAGCGCCTGGGAATTGCTCGTCGACAGCAATGAGCGCGCTGAGGGACATGATTTCTACGCTTTAGGTGGCATTGAAGTTAGCCCTGATAATCAACTGATGGCTATCGCTGAGGACTTTCTCTCTCGGCGTCAGTATGACATTCGCATTAAACGTCTGAGCGACAACAGCTGGTACGACGAAGTTCTGGACAATACGGCGGGGCACTTTGAGTGGACTAACGACTCCACCACAATCTATTACGTACGTAAACATCCTCAAACGCTGCTGCCTTACCAGGTCTATCGCCATCGTTTAGGAACACCGGTTGCTGAAGACCAACTGATCTATGAAGAGTCTGACGATACTTTCTACGTTGGCTTAGAGAAGACCATCTCTAACAAATATATTCTGATTCATATTTCGAGCACCACAACCTCTGAAATCTTGCTGTTGGATGCTGACGATACTAATGCTAATCCAGAGATATTTTCAGCGCGTCGCCGCGACCATGAATATAGTTTGGATCACTACCGCGATACCTTTTATATCCGGTCTAATAAAGATGGGAAAAATTTCGGTCTTTATCAATCTACCTCAAGTCAGGAACAGACCTGGCAGGCTATTATTGCCGCGCGCGACGATGTGATGCTTGAAGGCTTTAGCCTGTTTAAAGATTGGCTGGTGGTTGAGGAGCGGGAGCAGGGATTAACTAATCTGCGTCAGATAAATTGGCAAACCGGTGAGGAGAAACATATTCGTTTCGATGATCCAACCTATATGACGTGGCTGTCGTTTAACCCAGAACCAGATACCGAGCTACTACGCTACGGCTATTCTTCAATGACTACGCCCAGCTCCGTATTCCAAATCAATATGGACACGGGTGAGCGTACGTTGCTTAAGCAGCAAGAAGTAAAAAACTTTGATGCTGGTGCTTATCGCAGCGAGCGGTTATGGGTGGTGGCTCACGACGGCGTGAAGGTGCCGGTTTCCATCGTCTATCGACAGGATCTCTTCCGTGCTGGGCACAACCCTGTATTGGTCTATGGTTATGGTTCCTACGGAAGCAGCATGGATCCTGCTTTCAGTGTTAGCCGCTTAAGCTTGCTTGACCGCGGGTTTGTATTTGCTCTTGCCCATATTCGCGGCGGCGCGGATCTTGGGCAACAGTGGTATGACGATGGCAAATTGCTTCATAAGCAAAACACCTTTAGCGATTTCATTAGCGTGACTCAATACCTCGTTGATGAGAAATATGCCGATGCCAAACAGGTTTACGCCATGGGTGGCAGTGCTGGGGGATTGCTGATGGGAGCGATTGTGAATCAGGCTCCTCAGTTGTATCACGGTATCGTGGCTCAGGTGCCATTTGTCGATGTCGTGACCACGATGCTTGATGAATCTATTCCGCTGACAACGGGCGAATATGACGAATGGGGCAATCCGAATGATGCTGAGTACTACCACTATATCAAGCAGTACAGCCCTTATGACCAGGTGAAAGCGCAGGATTACCCACATATGTTGGTGACCACTGGGCTACATGATTCTCAGGTGCAATACTGGGAACCTGCGAAATGGGTGGCGAAACTGCGTGAGATGAAAACGGATGACAACCAGCTTCTACTCTACACGGATATGGATGCTGGGCATGGTGGCAAATCAGGGCGCTTCAAAGCCTATGAAGATATTGCATTAGAATATGCCTTTATTCTGGCATTAGCCGGTATTCATCAGTAGATTTTAAGACCTATGCTTGTGAGCGTGATATCGCTTACGGCATAGGTTTTTTGTATTTTTCTTCTATTCGCAAGGATCCCCAATGCCTTTTATCCAAGTAAACGACCGTCAAATGCACTATATCGATCGCGGTGAAGGTTTTGCTCTGCTTCTTGGTCATAGTTATATGTTTGACTCCAACATGTGGGCGCCACAAATAGAGGCGCTGAGCCAGCATTTTCGCGTCATAGCGCCAGATTTATGGGGGCATGGAAAGTCCGATCCACTGCCGGAGTCACGACGTTCTCTGAAAGATTTAGCCAGCGATCACTTGGCTCTGATGGATGCACTGGATATCAATGAATTTGCCGTCGTTGGGCTGTCGGTAGGCGGAATGTGGGGCGTAGAGTTAGCCGCGATGGTTCCCGACCGCGTGCGCGCGCTGGTATTGATGGATACCTTTGTTGGATTGGAGCCTGAAGTCACATTCAAGAAATATGACGCCATGCTAAATGCGATTGATGCAGCGGGAAAAGTACCTGCAGTGTTAGTTGAACAAATCGCACCCATGTTTTTCCGCCGCGAACCCGAGCCCCATCTGCTGGAGGCATTAGCTGAGCATCTAAGCAATCTATCCGAATCCGTTTTACGCCAAAGTATTGTGCCGCTTGGCCGCATGATCTTTGGTCGCGGTGATAGCTGCCCGCTGCTGGAAGAGCTCAAGATGCCTGCGCTGGTAATCACCGGTGAGCAAGACGCACCAAGACCACCGTTAGAAGGCTATCTGATGGCTGAAATGTTGAATTGTAAGCAGCTTGTTGTCCCTCAGGCAGGACATATTTGCACGCTTGAACAGCCCGAGTGGGTCAACGAGGCCTTGCTGAATTTCCTCATGTCGATTGTTAGACGATAGAGGCGCTGTATTAGGCCAGTCAATGCGGGTGATTTGATACCGCTTGGTATCGTTCTACGCAGTTAACGTAGCGCAGTACTAAATAAATGAACAACGCGCCAGCTTAGTCTGGCGCGTTATCGTTTAAGCAAAACCAATAAAGAAACCTGCAATGGTGGCACTCATTAAGTTCGAAAGGGTGGCTGCAGCCAGCGCACGAAGTCCCAACTGAGCAATTTCAGATGCACGCTGTGGTGCAATTGCTGAAAATGCGCCTACAACTACGCCAATGGAACCAAAGTTTGCAAAACCACACAGTGCAAACGAGACGATGGCAATAGTCTTAGTATCCAACATGCTACCGGCTTGCAGGTAAGGGGAGAAACTGAGATAGGCAACAAACTCGTTGATTGCCAATTTCTGTCCGATCAGACTTCCTGCAAGCGATGCATCTCCCCAATCGACACCCATCAGCCATGCAAGCGGCGCTAATATATAACCAAAGATACCTTCGAGCGTGACATGGTCAAAGCCAAACCAGCTACCAACTCCGCCAATAATGCCGTTGATGAGTGCAATAATAGCCACAAACGCCATGACGACCGTTGCTACTCCGGCGGCAATTTTCATCCCAGCAATGGCGCCTGCTGCGATAGCTTCAATAAAGCTTTTGGGCGGTGTTTCAGTAAATGAAAGATTATCAAAGTCGATCTGAGAGGCTTCTGTTGCGGGGCTTAGAATACGAGCAAACAAAATACCTCCGGGGATCGCCATCAAAGATGCCGCCAGAAGGTAATCAATTGGTACGCCTAATCCGGCATAGCCAATCATCGTCGAGCCGGCGATGGAGGCCATACCGCTACAAATGACGGTAAACAGTTCATTGCGATTTAGGCGGTCAATAAACGGTTTTACAATCGCAGGTGTTTCATTTTGTCCAAGAAAAATGGTTGTTACGGCGACGAATGACTCGATTTTACTAATGTTAAGTGCTTTCTGGAAAATTCCGCCTAAGATGCGAATTAATATTCCCATTACGCCAATATAATAAAGCAGACTGACTAACGCAGTGATAAAAATAATCGCTGGCAAGACACGAAAGGCAAAAATAAAACCAGAGCCGTCAAACAGTTTATCCATTTTTGGCCCAACTAATGAGCCGAAAATAAATGCACTACCCGCATCGCTATAAAGCATGACTTTATGTATGCCGAATGCAGCCTGCTCTGCTAACCATTTTCCAGGTGGGAAATAGAGCATTGCACCGCCGATCAATATTTGTAATATTAGCGCCGCGCCAACGGTGCGAATACTAATGTTCTTTTTATTTACTGATAGCAAAAAAGCAATGACTAACAGTACCACCATACCTAGAATGCTTCTCATCGTATCCATTATGAATACCTTTTATAAACGTCTTATGGTATGACTGATGTTAATAGGCAACAATATGTTGCCTATTAAGATTAGATAGACAAAGTATTTATGTACCGTATGCCAAAAGCAACTTAAGTTATATTGAGAAAAACAAATTCATCTCGACAAACTTACGTAAGCCGGACGTGCTGGTGTGCGAATATGGCTTAATAAAAATATTGCTTTGAGTATTGCCGGTATAATACATGCCTCAAAAATGACTCATCAGCATGGGTTAAATATACATCCGAACGCACGCTTCTACTAAGTCCCAGAACCATTTGGTATCAATGGTCATGCCAACCTTGGTATTAGACTGTTTTCCGGTTACGCCAAGTTCATCACACACGGTACGTCCGTAGCATGGGCCGTTGTTCACATCGATTTCAACATACATATCCTGCATTTTGAAGGCGTCAGGATTGATGAGATAGCCAATGCAGGTTGCATCGTGTACGGGGCCGCCAGCCAAACCATAATTCTCATATTGTGTTTTAAGCGTAAAGCTCATGATGTCGCTGAATAACTCACCTGCCGGGCCACCCACTTTTTTCATTCTGGAAATGACGTCTGCAGTACAGGTCGTCTGGTTGGTTAAATCTAATCCCATCATGACCAGCGGAACTCCGGAGGTAAATACTACGCGTGCAGTTTCTGGGTCGGCATAAATATTAAACTCGGCTGAAGGTGTAAAATTCCCTGTGCCATAGGCACCACCCATTAATACAATTTCACGAATTTTTGGCAAAATAGCCGGTTGCATACGCATAGCAACGGCAATATTGGTTAATGGGCCAACGGGGACTAATGTTATGTCGCCATCGCTGTTCATTAGCGTGTCAATAATATATTGAATAGCATGCTTGCTTTCGGCTTTACGAACTAATGGTGCAAATTTTGGCCCGTCCAATCCGCTCTCACCATGGATATTGTCAGCTACAATTTGCTCACGCATAATGGGCTTTGGCATACCGGCATGAATAGGTACGTTAATATCTAGTTTCTGACACACGTTTAATCCATTGACGAGCGTTTTATTTAGCGTTTGGTTTCCGGCAACAATGGTTATTCCAAGTAAATCGATGGCTGGATGTCTTGCTGCTAGCATAATAGCAATGGCATCATCATGGCCTGGGTCGCAATCGAGTATGATTTTTCTTTTTTTCATTGTTATATCCTCTTTTGTATTAAAAATAATTTATTATCAATTTAATAAGTTCAGGTATGTTTATTCGCAGCGTTTGAAGCATAACAATGGAAAACGTATATTAAATATGAGAAATCTCATATCGGGGGATAGCGATGAAGGAAGTCTTGGACACGAGTCTGAAACAGCAACTGCTGGAGGCTACGGGCTATAGCCAAAATTTTTCTATTGATGTTGTGGGTAATACAAAGCTGTTCCATGTGCTGGCAGGTGATTTTATTGTCAAAGAAGGTCATCCTCCGAGCTATCTGTTCTACCTTGCACAGGGGAGGGCTAAGCTGTATTCAACGCTGGCGAATGGTCGCGTGTCGTTGATCGATTTCTTTGCAGCGCCTTGTTTTATTGGAGAAATTGAGCTGGTCGATATGGATCACGAGCCACGCGCCGTTCAGGCTATCGAGGCGTGTTGGTGCCTCGCGTTACCAATAAAACAGTTTCGTGCTCCGCTTTTAAACGACGCTACTTTTTTACGTAATCTTTGCGTTGCGCTCAGTAAAAAAAATTATCGCAATATTATTTCGCTGACGCAAAACCAATCATTCCCACTGATTAATCGCTTGGCCGCATTTATTTTATTAACTCAGCATTGTGATGTGTATCGCGAAAAGCATACTTCTGTGGCGGAGTATATGGGCGTTTCATATCGTCACCTGCTGTATGTGATCGCTCAATTCACGCAGGATGGGGTGCTGATTAAGCAGAAAGCAGGATACATTATTACGAACAAAAGCGCGTTGACCGCACTAGCGCTTGAGATGGCACCAGACAGCGAATTTGATAAGTTGTAATGTATGTTGGCGAGAAACAAGAAAGGGGCCCTAAGGCCCCTTTATGCATTCACATATAGCTTGATTCGTTAATTAACGAATTAGAACTGGTAAACAACACCCAGCGCTACGATGTCATCAGTGTTGATGCCAGCGTTGTTAGTGAAGCGGTTGTCATCCAGCAGGTTGATTTTGTAATCAACGTAGGTAGACATGTTTTTGTTGAAGTAGTAAGTCGCGCCGACATCAACGTATTTAACCAGATCCTGGTCGCCGTAACCGTTGCCGATGTCTTTACCTTTTGATTGCAGGTAAGCAACGGATGGACGCAGACCGAAGTCGAACTGGTACTGTGCAACGATTTCAATGTTCTGGGATTTGTTAGCAAAGCCGTAAACTGCATCTGGGCCGCTTGCAGAGAAATCACCGAAACGGTTAGCGTTATAAGCCTGAGTATACATAGCGGCTAAATAAACGTTGTTAGCGTCATATTTCAGACCACCAGTGTAGATGTCTGCTTTATCGCCATGACCATACTGCATACGGTTCTGTTCGTTGGTACGGTCAGATGAAGAGTATGCAGCTGCTGCGCTAACGCCCCAGCCCAGATCGTAGGACAGAGACATACCGTAGCCGTCACCGTTTTGGCCCTGAACTGAACGGCCATTGTTGGATTCTTCTGGGCTATCGTTTTTGCCTTGATACTGCAGAGCAAAGTTCAGGCCGTCAACCAGACCGAAGAAGTCGGTGTTACGGTAGGTCAGCATGCCGTTACCACGTTGGAACAGGAAGTTGTCCGCGCCGTAGGTATCGCCACCGAACTCTGGCAGCACGTCAGTCCAAGAACCAACATCATAGATCACACCGTAGTTACGGCCATAATCCAAAGAACCGAACTCAGCAAATTTCAAACCAGCGAAGCCAACACGGGTAAAGTTGTTGTTATCCTGGCTTTCTGCATGGTTCAGGTTTGCTTGATATTCCCACTGGCCATAGCCGGTCAGCTGGTCGTTAATCTGAGTTTCACCTTTGAAGCCGAAACGAACGTAAGACTGATCGCCGTCTGAACCGTTGTCGTCTGAGAAGTAGTGCAGGCCATCTAATTTACCGAACAGATCCAGCTTGTTGCCGTCTTTGTTGTAGATTTCTGCAGCGTTTGCTGCGCCTGCAACTAAAAGTGCAGGGATGATTACTGCCAGCAGATTACGTTTCACTATGATATTCCTTCTTAGTTTTTTGACCGGCCAAGGTCAGTTATATGTGCCACTGCTTATTTATGTTTTTTTACACTCGCTATGTGAACTTAAGTGCGTTCCATCAGTCAAAGTTCACGGTACAAGCATAGCTTAATAATATGTTTAATGCGCTATAAATAAAAAGTGCCTATGCGACGTTTATTTATTTTTTATGGTAATTAAATGTATTGAAATGTAAATGAAGCAAAGATAAATATACAAAACTCAGGTGTGGATCCTCATTTTCTCTCGAAAAAAGATACCCTTAAGTGATAATTCATCATTCGAATATTCTTGCCTGATTTATAAGAAATCGCTGACCACACAAATTGCAAATTACAATGAAGAATATGATGTATAATTAAATCTCATCATTGTTACTGCATTTTTTTACTGTGTCTTAAGATTCTTTTTACACCGAACCTTTATTTAAGGTTCGGTTTTTTTTAGCTGTGCGTTTAATAAAACCCTTATTTATCAATGCGTTGAGTGGTTTTGTTGTAAGTGTAACGTCCACTTACTCTATTATGGAAAAAGTCTGAAGATAAGCTATAATAAGAAATTACTTGTCAAATAATGCCGTTCATAAATAAGTTTTTAGCTATTTGTGCCATTCCGCCATATATCCCTCGCCGTAATTCGACTATGTTCATTTCTTCTGTCGAACAAAATCTTTCTTTGACCATTCATGCTTAAAGAAATAAACAGCACATATAATCAAGAATTGATAAATTTTAAGCAGTGTGACATTTAAATATGACACGGCATGACGACCATCTTGGGTGAAAATAATCAAGAGGAAAAATATAGCTGATATGTCGATATCGAGAGCGCTTATTGGTTGCTAAACGTTCTATTCGAGTATCCAAGACATAAATAACGAAGGGGATGAAGATCGAAATACTGTAACGATATTGTTGTCGAACTGCGGATTTTCCCGATTCGTGTTTTCTGTGCTGATGGCATAATTTAGGCAATAAAAAACCCGCCGACGGCGGGTTTAAGATACGAAATACGTTTACTGATTAATCACCATCTGGATGTGCGCGTTTTGCTCTCTTTTCCGCGCGTTTCTCTGCAGGGCTCTTCAACGGTTTTTTCTTCGCATTCTTTTTGCTATCCATTCCCTTACTCATTTTGGCCTCTCTTAACCGTAGTTAGGTTGGTATGCCTGTTAACTAAAGCTCTCTACGCCCAAACTTGCAAGCGACATTTTGTATAGATAGTTCAACATAATGATTTATATGGTTTTATTAATCGATGGCGACGAATAGGAAAAGTATGTCAGTAAGTCGTTTATCGCATAGTAGAAAAACGTGAATATCCGGTTGTGATTTTGTTGCTGACTTCATGGCAATACGTGAGAGGAAAATGTAAGATAAAAATCAATATGCTAGCGTATTTGGTGACTTTGCCTGAAAGCCCAAATCTGATTGCGAACGTCACCAATGCACTTACCTGCGACTTATAAAAGGAATGCGACTCTATGAAAATGCTTAAAACGGCTCAATTTCATCTATCTGGTATCGGTGCCGCGCTGCTGCTGGCCGTTTCGCCGCAGGTATTTGCTCATGCGCATCTCACCGATCAAACTCCGGCGGCCAAAAGCCAAGTGAGTGCGCCTTCTGAGCTGACGTTCGTTTTTAGTGAAGGTATTGAAGCGGGGTTTAGCAAAGTGAAGGTTGTAGGGCCTGAAAACCAACCCATTGCAACAGGCAAGTTATTCGTAGCGGGAAATGATAAAACTCATGTTTCCGTTCCTTTCACCCAGCCCTTAAACAAAGGCGAATACGCGGTGAGTTGGAACGTTGTTTCCGTCGATGGACATAAAACCAAGGGCCAGTATACCTTCTCTGTTAAATAAGGCTGACTATGAGTATCACGGCTCTCTATGTTTTGTGCCGTTGGGTTCATTTTGCCAGTGCGTTACAAATTTTTGGCTTGGCTCTTTTTGTTGGGTGGATCGCTCCACCCATGCTTCGGCGTAGCTTAGAAACACAAACCCGAATGTTATTAAGTGTGAGTTTAGCGCTTTGCGCTTTTAGCTCTTGGCTTATGGTGGCGTTACAAGCTGGCCTGATGGGCGATGGCTGGCAAGACTTTTTCAGCCCGGAAATTTGGCTTGCTGTAATGCAAACAACATTTGGCGAAGCGTGGCGGTTACAACTGATATTTTCCTCCTTGTTGCTGATAACGCTTTTATTCGAACTAAATATTCGCCGTTTTTCATTCATATTTATTTCTGCACTATTGCTGATAACCTTGGCTCACACAGGCCATGCATCGGCGGAGCAGGGTATCAGCGGTATCGCACACCGGGCTAATAATGGTATTCACCTGCTGAGCGGTGGTTTTTGGTTTGGTGGTTTGTTGCCGTTCTGGCTTTGCGTACGACAACTCTCAAGCACCGACAAAGCCTTTGCGATGCAGGCGGTTATTCGTTATTCACGTTGGGGACATCTTGCGGTGGCTCTGGTAATAGTCACGGGAATAGGCAATGCGGCGTGGATTCTAGGTCGCTGGCCGCTGGCGTTCGACTCTATCTATCAGCGTGGGTTGTGGTTGAAGATCCTATTGGTGGCGACGATGATCGCGATTGCGCTTTATAACCGCTACTACGTGGTGCGGAGCATGGGGCAAAATCGGCAACGGGCATTAACGCAACTGGCGGGCAATGCCATGGTTGAATGGATATTGGCCCTATTGGTACTGTTTACGGTGAGTTTTTTCGCAACTCAGCCACCTATTTAGAATAAGATAACGACAGTTTGTGATTGGACGATAGTGGAACTTCGTGATGAAAAAAAGTGTATTACTGACAGGATTATTGACGTTGGCTGGCGGCTTTTTATCTGCGGATGCATTAGCGGCACGTACCGTGGAGACGGTAAGTAAAGCGCAATTTGGTAGCCAGTGGGCCTTCGTAAAAGAAGAAGTGCAGCTACAGTGTACGAAAAATCAGGCATTGTTTGTCATCAATGCAAGCACGCTGGCGCAGTATCCTTTAGATGAGAAGGCAAATAACTTGGTGAAAGCCAAGAAGATGGCTGCATTACCGTTAGAGACGATTTTGCTGGACGATCCGAATCATCCGGGGCAAAAGATGAGCGTTGCGCCTTTTATTAAGCACGCGCGTCAGCTTTGTCAGTAGTCAGCAGGGATATTGTTTGTATAGTTAACGATAAGAGGCGGCGTAAAGCCGCTTCTTTGTTTTATTGTCTGAGTAAGGTGGCACTTGCCAGAGTACCACCGGAAGTGATTTATGCAGCGGCTGGCATACCGCATAGTTTGGTTAAACTTCGAGCGCCAACCATAACGGTGGCAACGTAGGATTGACGGCGGGTCACAACTTCCACCGCGATGAGTTTATCTCGATATTTAATATGGTAAGTAGAAGGCCACCCTTGACGGGCAAGGCCATAGGCTTTGGCATGCTGATCGATCGCTGCATGCGCGACAACGAGGTGAGAGAAGTTTGTATCGCCTTTAATGATTCGCTTCATACAGGCTCCGTAATACATAAATCCGTCAAAATATGTGTCTGTCAGCACGGAGCTGACCTCTTTGTTATAGCACCAATATCAATAACATTGCAGTATGACTTTTTTGTGACACGATCAAGATCGGCTTATCTTGTATTAATCGCCTATAAAATAATCATATCGTTCAGGGCTGTCCGTGAGTAGCCGAAGAACAGTGTATCGAATGATCGTTTAGCTCGGCTGGAAAGATCCTTTAATGAACTAAAACAATGAATACATGGGGTGAAGTGGTAGGCTGAGAAAAGCATACATATAACGAGGAGATGTTATGACACCGATATTTACGCTGACGCTAGCTCCTTCGCTTGATAGCTCCACCACAACGGCCAAACTCTATCCTGATGGCAAATTACGTTGCTCAGAGCCGGTTTATGAACCCGGTGGTGGCGGAATCAATGTGGCTCGTGCGATAGCCCACCTTGGTGGAGAGGCAAATGCCATCTTTCCCGCCGGCGGTCCAACGGGGCAGCATTTAGCCGAATTGCTTGAGCAAGAACAAGTGGCTATTCAAACGGTGACAACACAGGTATGGACTCGACAAAACATGCATGTGCACACAGAGATAACCGGAGAGCAGTACCGCTTCGTTATGCCTGGTGCGAAATTGACGCCACAGGAATTTGACCGTTTACGCGAGTGCGTACTAGGTATTCCTGAGGGATCTATTCTGGTTATCAGCGGAAGTCTGCCTGAAGGCGTCACCACTGAAGAGCTTCAGATACTCTTGCGTCAGGCACAAAATAAACATATCCAATGCGTTCTTGATAGTTCTGGTCGTGCGTTGATGGCGGGTTTAGAAGTAGGCAATCTATTGCTGGTGAAACCGAATCAAAAAGAGCTGTCTGAGCTCAGTGGCAAAGATTTACTGGCAGAACCTAGCGCCGTGCTCGAAGCGGCACAGTCTATTGTCGCGGCTGGGAAATCAAAATACGTAGTGGTTTCGCTGGGTGCTCAGGGAGCGCTGGCGGTTGGGCAGCATCATTGGGTTCAGGTTGTTCCACCGCCGGTAAAAATGAAAAGCACTGTTGGCGCAGGTGACAGCATGGTAGGAGCGATGGTGCTTAAATTGTCACAGCAGGCTGATTTACTGGATATTGTTAGATATGGCGTTGCTGCGGGGAGTGCCGCAACCTTAAATAAAGGAACTCGCCTTTGCCAGCAGAATGACGTGAATGCGCTCTATAGCTATCTCTGCCAGCAACAAACCCCGCTTAACGATTTGTAAATTGCGCCCCGAATCACTACCCATCCAAATGATGGGTAGAACCGTTAGTCCATCACCGTTTTATACAAAATCAATAATGCACCCATTGCGCCTTCGAACGTTGATCTCATCACAAAGCCGGACATGAACAAGAACAACCCACAACCAACGACCATCCAAAAATAAAATTGCTTAATCATGACTTCTATTTCCTTACTTTCAGGCATGATCCTAACATATTCATATGATGAATGCTTAATGGGTTGGATATTGCTTTTCTAATTCGGATTTTTGCAGCGCCAATGACTAGGTTTTGAACTCAGTTCAGAGTTTCTGATGGATGCTGCGATTGATGAGTAAAATGCTGCTATTTGTTGGTTTTGTTAGGTTAATTAAACAGTTGCATGTAATTTCTAAAAAATATTTTTATTTTATTGCAACTATTTTACGGTAATTGACATTTCAAACTATTAAAATAGTGCCATGCGGAATATTCAGCTGATGTAAATCAAGTTTATCTTTCTCTTTAATTTGTATTCTTAAGGTGAATAATAAATGGAGGTTACATATGCTTAGGAATAGAGCATGGGTAGGCGGGATAGCATTGTTGCTTGCCCTGCATGCGCCAGTATACGCCGCTAACAAGGGCACAATTCGTTTCGTAGGTTCGATCGTAGAGTCAACCTGTGACATTACACCCAACGGCAAAGGTTTCCATTCATCATGCTACAGAGATGGTGATTACCTAGAACGTGCCCACAGAGTGTTAAAAAGCGGTGATAAAGTTAGTTTGCCCACTAATGTGGCTGATGTTCATTTGAAACCCATCGATGGTCACCCCAATCTGGGGCATTTAGTGATTAACTATCACTAAGAACTCCTTTGCTGAGTGTTTCCATGGTTTAGCTTTCGCATGGAAACACTCAAACTCTTCCTTTAAGACTTTTCTCCTTGAGGCTTTTTATCAAAGCCGGGATAGTGCGTGATATCGATCACACTAACGGCAACACGCGAGCTATTCACGCAGTGTATGATCTCAGCCAACAGAAGGGGAATTAACCAATGAGAACCATATTGACTGCCGCGATTTTATTCGCATTGGCTGGATGCAGTAGTCCTGAATCTATTACAGCAAATAAGCATCAGGTCATGGATTTAAAAATAAGCCGAGCTGCGGGTATCTATTCTCAGTGCCTAAATAAAAAATGGTCTGATATTAATCCGGCCACACGTTATTATAACAATAATAATACGCATACTATTGCTAGCTATTTAGATGGGCAAGGCGAAATGGCATCGGCAAAAATCCAAACAATAAGCGACAATCAGTCTGATGTGGAAATCTATCTAACATCGCGCGGCAACAGCCAGCAAGCCCTGCTGGAAGCGGCTAAAGCCTGCGTTTGACGCATTTTGATTACGCCGTGTTACCCTAGAACATGTCGTTCAATCGCGTTATAGGTAACCAAAAGAATAAAGATGGTGAGAGTTAATAGCAGTATTTTAATTATTACTTGCTTTCTCTTCGGCCATACTAAAAAAATGATAAGACCTGTAATGGCTAAAGTTACCGGGTAAAAGTAAAATAAGCTGAACCATATAATAACGATGTAATCGTGAAGCATTATTTTCTTCTCGATTACCTTGCCGTATAAGCGGCAAGGTAATGTTTTTCTTTAGCTAAAGAATTTACCTTTCAACACATCTAATCCTGCACTGACCAATGATCCTCCTTGTGGAATTTCACCGTTAGGTGAAAGGCCATCAACCAGTTTAGGTAAATAGGTTGCCAACAGTTGTGATGCACTGTCGGTGTTAATACCTAGAGAGCTTGCAAGCGAGGTGATGGATTCAATGCTAAACACATTCTCGATTTGTTGGCCGGAAATGGGTTGGTTGTTACCGCTGCTAATCCATGACTCAACGATACTGCCGAGCCCTTGGCTTTGAAATTTTTCAACTAACGCACTGATACCGCCTTGCTGTTCGACCCAAGCTAAGATGGCTTTAACGTGATCGGCGTTTCCACCTTGGCCACCTAAAATACCGCCTAGGTTATCTAATAATCCCATGATGTGACTCCAAATTCGGTAAATAGTAAGGAAACTTAATACTTCGTTGGGACAGTATACCGTGCATGGCTTTGAAGCCAATGGCTAAAGTATGGCTAAGAATCGCGGATTAGGACGATATTTAATCGATAAAATGACTTTCGGATCAATCTTAAAAAGCGGGCAAACTTAAGTAAAAAAAAGCGATGGGTTTGAATAATGCTCATTCTTCTCCTAGGCTTATAGAACACAATAGCTACAAGGAAAGAGAAAATGAAATATACAAAATCAGCTGTTATGGGGATCGCCGCACTGACGACGGCTTTGGCATTATCTGCCTGTAGTACCTACGACCGTGCGGCAAGTTATGTTACCGAACCTGTAGTTAAAGACGTTAAAGTTGGCATGACTAAGCAACAGGTTGTTGATATTGCCGGCCAGCCGGCAACCAGTATTACAATGGTTAATGCTCGCGGTACCTGTAGTACCTACCTGATTAGTGGAACAGATAAAAAACCACAAAACTATTTTGTTAGTTTTGATGATACCGGAAAGGTTCTCAATAAGGGCTATCAGTCTTGCTCTGAATATGACACCAATCCTCAAAAATAAATCTCGATGATGTTAATAAATTCGCGTTTGTCAGGCGGCCTTTTAGGGCCGCTTTATTTTGTATATTAGTTACTTGGTCGTTTTCTGTGCTCCAGGTCACGGTTTAATTGACATAAATTTCAAATCTCACTAAGCTCCACTTCAACACTGATAGGCAATATCTGTGCGTAAGCGTTCACGTCATCCAACGCATTTAATCCTGTTTGTTATTTATGCAGGGGAGAAGGCGTTTCTTTTTAGCTTCTCCTTGCTTTTGGAGTTAGCACTTGTATGTCTCAGTCTCATTTTATTAGTACCCCCAAAGCAAATCATGCGCTGTTTCCTTTGACGTCAGCCGTTTTTCTTACTTATCTCACGGTAGGATTACCTTTACCGGTTATTCCCTTATATGTGCATAACCAATTAGACATGAGTAATACCATGGTGGGGATCGCTGTGGGAATGCAGTTTCTTGCAACCGTACTTACTCGCGGTTATGCGGGACGGCTAGCCGATCAGCAGGGCGCTAAGCGCTCCACGCTTCAAGGAATGCTGGCCTGCTCGTTGGCGGGCGTTGCTTATCTATTGGCTGCATTGTTGCCGGTTGATGCCATGACCAAATTTGTCATTCTTTTGGTTGGACGATTGGTATTAGGTTTTGGTGAAAGCCAGCTTTTAACAGGAAATTTGACCTGGGGTTTAGGTCTATTAGGACCATCCCGCTCAGGTAAAGTCATGTCATGGACGGGCATGGCCATTTACGGTGCTCTTGCGGCAGGTGCGCCGCTTGGATTACTGCTAAATCAACATTGGGGATTTGCCGCATTAGGCATTTCTACGCTTATTTTACCGCTTGTTGCTATTTTGATTAATTTTAAAGTCAAGCCCGTTGCGCCTCATGCTGGGCAACGTATTCCTATGTGGCGGATGCTGGGTAAAATTTGGCAGCCGGGTGTGGCTCTGGCGCTGCAAGGTGTCGGTTTTGCCGTTATTGGCACGTTCATTTCGCTATTATTTAGCTCTCACGGTTGGGCACATGCGGGATTAGCGCTCACCAGCTTCGGGCTCTCTTTTGTATTAATGCGAGTATTGTTTGGCCAGTTGCCAGACCGAATGGGGGGAATGAAGGTCGCTATTTCCTCTCTAGTTGTTGAAACCATCGGGCTGGTTCTAATCTATTTAGCAAGCACCTCCATTTTAGCTCTTATTGGTGCTGCTTTAACGGGAGCCGGGTGCTCGTTAATGTTCCCCGCCTTGGGTGTTGAAGTCGTAAAAAGAGTACCGGTTCATGTACGAGGCACCGCGATGGGCGGGTATGCTGCTTTTCAGGATGTTTCCTACGCTATCGCTGGGCCATTAACAGGCATTTTGGCAACCACGCTGGGCTATTCATCGGTATTTGCCGTTGGCGCAGCATGCTCTGCACTGGGTATTATCGTCATTCTGCTTTTCTTGCGACCAGTGGCATCGCAGACCGTTGAGTCTTAGGTGAAAAAAATCAAGGCCTCGAATGAGGCCTTGATTCTAGAGATAAATTGAGTTTGGAATAGAGCCACCATTAGGTGTTATCCCGTCCCGCCATTTGGGTGGGTTTCCGCCGGGTAAGCCATCGCGGTGGCCGACATTGTGCTTGAAGCAACAACCAACACTAATGAAATCAACTTCTTCATTTGACTCCTTCATGACCTGCGGTTTAAGTACCATAACGCGATGCTTCAATGTGAAGCGTGATCGGGTTCACCCTCTGAGAAAATGGTTTGAATTCAGACTTTAATTTATTGTTATTAAAGCTAATTATTTGCTTTACAATTTTGGCACGTGAAAATGACAAATCGAATGGTGTCTGAAAACCGATTATCTTAGATATTCTGCTAAGCTTAATAGGATTAAATTTATCAACGATATCAATTGTGCTCGCCAATTTGGGTTGGGCATAGGTTATTGGAGGTCTAAATGGGTTTGCTAAGTTTCGTTAAAGATGCGGGAGAAAAGCTTTGGGACGCGGTTAGTGGGAATCGTGATGATAAACTCAAAGAGCATATCAATAAGCTTGGTTTACCAGGAGCAGATAAAGTCGACGTAAAAGTTGCTGATGATGGTACTGCCACGGTTTCAGGTGAAGGTGTAAGCCAGGAACTGAAAGAGAAGATCTTGGTTGCTATTGGTAATGTTGCAGGTATCAGCAAAGTAGACGATCAGCTCGCGGCTGCACAGTCTGGTGTGGAGAGCCATTTTTATACGGTTAAAGCAGGTGATACGCTGAGTGCGATTGCTAAAGCACAGTATGGCAACGCCAATGATTACATGCGCATTTTTGAAGCCAATAAACCGATGCTGTCGCATCCAGATAAAATCTACCCTGGGCAGATGCTCATTATTCCACAAAAATAATTGGGTCATCGGTTCGCGTTATGTTTAAAAGCCGCTGATGCGGCTTTTTTTACGCCACATGTTATCCATGAAATGCCATTTTATCTCTCGTCGATATGCGTTATCTCGTTGTCTTGCTATTATCGAACAACAAAAAAATAACGAGGTCTATCGGATGAAAAAGATTCTTACCCTATGTTTGAGTTCGCTATTATTGGCAGGGTGTGCAAGCAGCGAGGGTCAATCGCCATTTAAGAGCTATTTCTCCTGCGATATCCCTGCGGCAAGTCATTATCCTATAATCGAGTCTACGTCAGATCTGCTAGTGAACATGCGCAAGCTGGGTGTTGATGCGGAACGTAAAAACGTCGTGGCGGCACAATGGGCACAGCAAACAACAGATGCCAGTGAGAAAGCGAAAATTGAGTCCTGCAGCAGTGAAATACGCCAAGCATCCATAGATATCGTACAGCCTCAGGTTAGCCGAGTCCAAAGCGTAACGACAGGTTCTGCCCAGTTAGCTGCGCTTAATGATGTACATGTAAAATGGTTGGCTTATATGAATTCAATTACGTTGAAAGGGACCGATGCCTCTCTAGCAAAGGCGTTCAATAACGCGGCAAATAATCTTGATAAGATGTGAGATTAGATTAGGGTTTTGTTTAAAAAAGCACCTAAATAGGATTTAGGTGCTTGAGTAATTAAATTGATTTAACTTAGAAGTCGTAACGCAGACGAACTAGATTCAGATCACTTTTATTGTCTGTGGTATTTGTGAATACATGTTCGACGTCGATCTGGAAGCCATAATCAAACTTGGTTGAAATACCCAGCGTCTGATGGTTGCTCTGATAATCACGACCAGTGTTAAATTTCAGGCGGTCACCAGCATAATAAGGTGTAATATTTTTCACCAGATATTGGCTGATAGGGAAAGTATAACCCGCATAATATTCAACGCCGTAGCCATTTCCAGCAAAGTAATCATGACGGTTTTTAACACCGGTCATTAAGAAATTACGATACCAGCCGGCAGATGCTGCGAGAGTCCAATTGTCAGGTTTCCAGCTTAAACCAGAACCCAGCAACTGTTGGCCATTATCGTTTTTGCCACTATCTGCACCGTTATTTTGCTTGATGCTTTGTTGGATATAGCTGTACGCGGTACCCCAAGTTAGCTCATCGGTGATGTGGTAATCCACACCCAATGCGCCGCCGCCTTTACGTTGATAACGCAGCGGGTTGCCGTTATTTACACCGGCAGGGTGGGAGTCATCGTGTAAAACACCGCCCACATACAGATCAACGGGCCCAAAAGTATTTTTATACTGGACCAGATTGTAGCTGCGGTATGAACCGTCGTAGTTACCGTTATACCCGTTACCTGGAGCCTGAGCCTGCATATCGAAGTCCCAGATATCCGTTTTAGCACCCACAACGGTGTAGTAAATACTGTTTTGTTTACCGTAGGTTAGAGTACCCCATGTTGCGCTTTTCAAACCTCCGAACAACATGCGGCGATCGGTGTTTGCTGCGCCATCTGCATAGTGATTATCCCAGTTAAACAGCGCTGGGACATTCACACCTAATTCGTAGTAACCAATCAGGCTAACATCATCGAACAGGTAATAATCAGCGGAGAAACGAAAACGCGTTCCGCCGTCATAACCGTTGCGTTTATAAGAGCCTTTATCGCTGTTGCCCATTTCATCAATGAACTGCGGACGAATACTACCGCCAACCTGAAACTTCAAGCGGCTAAGTGGATCGCCAGCCTGCGGATCTTGCTCTAAAAGCGTGATTTCTGCGAGCGAGGAGAAAGAAGCACAACCCAATGCCACTGCTAATACAATTTTTTTCGCCACATGATGTTTAATCATTTTTTATCCCTGACGTATCAACGAATGTTTAATTTACACTCGCAATTGTTTTATAAGTAAAATAATAGAAATACATAAAGTCTGATATATCGCAGCCACTAAATGCGATGTGCATTCAACTATATAGCGCAATAAATTGCAACAATAGTCACGTATTTAAACTAAATAATTGGAACTGAAGTTTTAATTTAGGTGAAAATTAATGCAAGTTTCAAACCCCTGCGTTAATTCCGCTCAATCCTAATACAAAGTGAACCATAAGCCAATGAGATTAGTAAATATCAAAATCAAGATAGACCACAAAAAATGATGGATTAAATGAATCAGCATGTGTCTACATTGCCATGGGGTATAATCACGCAAGGTGATGACTGTTATAGCGATTATCCGTAGTGTGAGGGATATGCATCCAGCGCAGATTAAGCAATTTCTATCAAACTGATTAATAACAGCAGTTGCTTGTTCTCAATGACATAAGACAAAGAATCAAAACCTAGAAATTTGAGATTTATTAGGGGTAATGACAAGTGAAAATTTGAATTTTTCAATCTCACATAAATCAATGTAATAATCATCCGTATCTTATATTTCAGAATTTAGCCTGGCGCTTATGATAAAAAACCTCAAATAATTGTATCTCTGCGGATAAGGTTAACTGGTGCGAATATAAAAATGTTCGCTGTTGAATGGTGAATTCCGATATTGCGTTCTAACCTGAATACGAGAAAACTTACCCATAAGAGAGGCTATTGAATGAAAATTGATGCGTTTGCTTTTGGTACCACCAACTGGAGTGAAATTGAGCTAACGGAGCATCCCGGAGAAATCGGCATGGCTTACTGGCGTACACAATATTTTGGCAAGAAACCTAATCAAATCCGTGTGCGAATGGTTGATTATTCCCCAGGCTATCTTGCCGACCACTGGTGTCAAAAGGGGCATATTCTTTTCTGTTTGGAAGGAGAACTAGAAACAACCCTGAATGATGGGCGAAAATTCGTTCTGAGCGCTGGAATGAGTTATCAGGTGGGGGATAATGCAGAGCCACACCAGTCCAGAACAACAATCGGTGCAAAGCTCTTTATTGTGGATTGATGAATATCTTAGGGCAACTGTTGATGAGTTGAATGGGTATAGCCACCGATTTTGATCTCAGGAGAGTTTTGTATATCAGTTTTTGTTTTAAAAGATATTTTCTTATTGATTAAAAAGAGACCTGATACGATTCCTGTATCAGGTCTAGGGTAATGGCTCTTGGGAGAGAGCCGTGCGCTAAAAGTTGGCATTAATGCAGGCTTGGATTGCCTTGCTATTTAAGAGTAGTCGACGGTATTTTTTTTGCCAGTTTTTAGCAAATCATGCTGTGGAAGAGAGTTGCGCCAAATGTTAAGTCTTTCTTTTGGTGAAGGATGCATTTGTGCGAGAGATTATGCCATTACTCAAGCGATGTTCTATTTATCTCTAATATTTCATAAAAAACGTGGCGTTTGTTGTGTCGAAGAGTGGTGTTGAGAGCGTGCAAAACAGGACATATGAAAATCGTGTCAGTCAGATATAAAAAAAGCACCGCCAGTAGGCGGTGCTTTTTTGTCTGGAGTTAGCGAAGTGGGATTGCGGTACCCCAGCTTTGCCATTTATCCGGCGCATTATCATTCAGAAGATAGTGCGTATTCGGTTGAGCCTGTGGCGCGAGCGGTGTCGTTGGTGGTGTTGCAAAAGCGATGCCGCCGCGGATAAATTGCTGGAACGTGCCCGTTTTAACCATCCCACCGGTTAACCCAAACTCTACGTTATAGCCCGATGCAAGCCAGAATACGGAGTTTTCGCGTACCAGCTTTTGGTATTTCTTGCTGATGCGCAGCGCCACGTGCACGCGATCAGACATGGAACCCAAATATAGACCCGTCACGGTACCCACTTCGATGCCTCGGAAAAGAACCGGAGTACCAATTTGTAGCGATCCTGTTTCCGGTGCATCGACAATCACACTCAAACCATCGAGATAGCGCGAATCTGCGATCGAGGCCTGTTGCAGCTCGAAAGTACGCATGGTGCGACCGTGACCCGGTTCTAAGTTGATATAGGGCTGTAGCAATGTTTCTAAATTACTGACGCCGGTGGCAGAGATCTCAGGCGTTACGATGGAGAAGCGTGTTCCTTGGCGTGCAAAGGAATCTACGTATTCTGGATAAAGCACCGCTTTCGCTAACACTTCGTTAAGTTCGTTGGAGAGTTTTAGCGATTCAACCTGTCCAATATCGATACCGAGATAGCGAATGGGCATGCCAGCTGAGAGTTTTGACGCATCGTAAGTCCGTAAGGTGATCTGGCTACCAATGGCTCGGGCCGCCGTTTCTGAAGCATAGAGCTCAAGTTTCTGTCCCTTGGTAACGCTGACGCCTTCTATATTGTCAAAGCTCACTGCGCCTTTGATAGCGCGATCTAGCGGAGAAGCTTGAATCGTCAAACCGCTGCCGTTGAGCTGTACTTTAGCTCCGCCTTCCGCCCAGAAAATAGTTTGCGGCGTAAGCAGTTTTCGGTAGGCCGGTTGAATATAAACATCAACTTCAAATTCATTCGATTTCGGCCGAACATCAACAATTTCGCCGACTTGGAATTTGCGATACAACACCACTGAACCTGCTTGAATGTCAGGTAAGGTTTCGGCACGTAAGGTGAGTGTTGATGGCGGTAGGTTGCCAGTAATACCTTGTTCCGCATGTTCGCTGTTTTGGTAGAGTGGGTATTTGTCCTTGGGCTCACCTTTGCTGCCTGGGATAACGCGAATACCACCATCTAACCATTCTTGTGCGCTTGCACCGAGCACCTGAACACCATCAACGCCAAACTTAACGTCAAGGCGACTGTTAACCACAAATTTGCTGTCGGCATGGATACGGCTGCGATACTGCGGCTCAATGGCGACGTCGAAAACAACCGAGTTATCTTTCAGAACTCGATTAAGGACTTGGCCAATTTTGATTCCGTTCATACTGATAGGTTGCCCAACGTCCACGCCATAGCTTTGTGATGCGCAGAGCGATAGCTTCAGGATATTAGGCTGCTGCAGCAATGACTCTGCGCTTGGCAGTACGGTGAAATGGTTTTGCGGTTCACCTTCGCCAGGCAGCAGTTCAAATACGTTACCCGTGAGGAGTTGGCTCAGTTTGGCATTGTCCAAGCTGAGTCGAGGGCTGGTCATTTTGATGCGGGTTCCACTGCGCATTAGATCCACGATGCTGGGGTCAATCGTTAATTCGCCGCTAACTTTGCTATCTTTCTCCAGCGTCATTTTGGTGAGCGTACCGACCTGTAACCCTTGATAGATAAGCGGCGTTCTGTCCGCAGTGAGGCCATCGCCATTTGGCAAATCCAAGCCGATGACAACGCCGCGCTGGCTGTGGGCCAGATCGGGATAGAGCGTATAGTTGTGGTTGGCAACAGCCTGCTTGCCACCCTGTGGTGAATCAAAAGCAATCGCGCCATTCACTAACGCAGCCATGCTTTCCATCTGAACTGAAATGCCATCTAAGGCAAAATCGCCTTTGAAACCAGAAACATTCCAGAAACGGCTGTTATCTTTCACCAAATTAGCAAAGCGCTTATCGATAAGCACATCGATGCTAACCCCTTGTTGGTTTTCAGCAATCGTAAAATCGTAGACTTTACCTACCGGGATTTTACGGTAATAAACCAAGGATCCGGTGCTTAAAGATCCCAGATCGGGTGCAAACAAGTGGATCAGCAATTCACCGGTATTAAGGCGGAACTTGGGCTGGGTATCCAGCGCGACGAAATGTTGACTAGGTTTTCCCGTACCCGGCATCATCCCAATATAGTTGCCGCCGACTAACGCATCTAATCCTGAGATCCCCGCCAGCGATGCTTTGGGCGTGACAAGCCAAAACTGGGTACCGTCACGCAGAGCGTCTTTCATATCGCTTTTAATGCTCACGCTGACTTCAATTTTATTGAGGTCATTGCTTAGCGCTATCTTTTGTACCGTTCCAACTTCAACGCCTTGATAGCGTACCGGCGTGCGGCCAGCCACCAAGCCTGCCGCCGATTGGAAATCGATAATGACGGTATCTCCGCGCTCTTGCATCGTGGAATAAATCAGCCAGCCTGCAATCAGAAGGGCGATAAAAGGTAATAACCAAAACGGTGAGATACGACGTTTACGTCGTAGCGTCGCGTTAGTCGGTGTATTCGGCGTTTCCTGTTGCATGAGCATCCCAAATCAGTCGGCTGTCTAACCATTCTACGGCAAGGATGGTTAGGAATACGGCGGCGCCAAAATAGAAGGCCGCCGGTCCCATAGTAAAAGAAAGTAGCTGGTCACGATTAACCAACGACATCATTAACGCGATGACAAAAAGATCGAGCATCGACCAGCGGCCAATCCACGTCACTAAGCGTAGTAGACGCATGCGTGTTTTAAGGCTGTGCTGGGTTTTAAATTGGATGCTGATCAACAAGAACAGCATCACGATCACCTTAGTGAAAGGAACTAAAATACTGGCAATAAATACGATTGCCGCAATAGGAATATTGCCTGACGTTGCTAAAGAAACCACGCCAGAAAAAATAGTGTCTTCCATCCGCACGCCGTTCACATACAAAATTGAAATCGGCAGCATGTTGGCGGGGAAGAGCATCACGATTGCAGCAATGAGCGCGGCCCATGTTTTTTGTAGGCTGTATGGCTGACGAGAATGCAGCGTCGTGTGGCAGCGCGGGCAGCGGCCTCGCGCATCAGGCAGCCCCGTATAATGACAGGCACAGCAGAGTTTCATTTCATACGGTGACGTTTTGGGCTGAGTACGTGGATAGAAACGCTCCCACAGCTGATTCAAATTGAGATGAATCAACGTGACCAGAGTGAGCAGCGTCATCATCACGTAGGCAAAGAAAGCGTTTCCCACGTTGATATCCGCGTATTCCTGAACCTTTATGCAGGCTACGCCCATGCCGATAAGATAGATATCGAGCATGATCCACTCTTTTAATCTGTCTAGCATCAATAATACCGGACGCAGATTCATCCCCAGCTTATGCCCGAACCGCAGATAGAGAATGGAGAGTGGAAGCGTCAGCGGGGCTCCGACGGTACAAAATGCCACCATGCTGGCCGTGACCGGATCGCCTTGGATCGCCATTTGCCAAATACCTTCAATCAGGCTGGCATAAATGGTGGTTCCCAGTAGGCGGATTTGAATCAGCGGCTCGTTTAAGGCAAACGGCATCAATAGCAAAATAGCGATAGACAGCGCGGTTAAGCGCGTCATGGACCAATCACGCCCAGAGCAGATTTTGGCACAGCAACGTGGGCAGTATGCGGTATGGTTTTTATCCAGCTCGGGGAGTTGGAAAACATAGTCGCATTCGTGGCAGCGTTTGATGTGCTGTTCGGGTAGCGCGGTTATTCGAGTGATATTCATTCAGAAACGCAAGATGGGTGGCGCAAGGGGGGAAAGTATCGCATTGATGGCCTTAAAACAGAATGGTTGTTATAAAAATGTAGGTCGAACTTGTGTAAAGATACAATGTGTAACGAGTTAATGTGTAGTGATGTTGGATAGGCCTTGTGTGATAACGCATTTAATGCTTATTTTATGTGACGTATTCGAGCCTTATGGCTACCGCCCAGTAACAAGATAACGAGATTTACATGAGTAAAAAAGAGTTTTATACCGATCTAGCGCGTGATTTGGCTGCCCTAAGCAGCGGCGAATATAACTTTATCGCAACATTATCCAACGCGAGTGCGCTAATTTATGAGCGATTAGAGGATGTTAACTGGGTCGGATTCTATTTGGTTGATGGAAATACGTTGGTACTTGCGCCTTTCCAAGGAAAATTAGCCTGCGTGCGAATTCCTGTTGGTAAAGGCGTATGTGGTACTGCGTTTGCAAAAAATGAGATCCAACGCGTTGCTGATGTGCACGCTTTTGTCGGTCATATTGCCTGTGATGCAGCCAGTAATGCTGAAATTGTGCTGCCTATTGAGGTGAATGGACAAGTTATTGGGGTTTTAGATATCGATAGCACAGTTTATGACCGATTCGATAAAGAAGATGAAAATGGTTTAAAATCAGTGGTTTCCGCTCTTTCTGAGCACTTAAAAGAGTGCGACAGCACAAAATTTGTGACATTTGCATAAGGTTGTCGTGCGTATGGCGTGGCTTTTGGCGGTAGCGCCATTATAATGTCGCCTGTTCATGCCATCGCTGGTTGGCAAACCCGTTGTAATCAGGAAATTTCATGGAAAATCAACCCAAGTTGAATAGTAGTAAAGAAGTCATTGCATTTTTAGCCCAGCGTTTCCCGCAGTGCTTTAGCGCAGAGGGCGAAGCACGTCCGTTGAAAATCGGTATCTTTCAGGATCTGGTTGAGCGGATGCAGGGAGATGAAAACGGACTGAGCAAGACTCAGCTACGTTCAGCGCTCCGTCTGTACACCTCAAGCTGGCGTTATCTGCACGGCGTGAAAGTGGGTGCAGAACGTGTCGATCTTGACGGTAATTCGTGTGGTGTGCTGGAAGAGCAGCATGTGGAACACGCTCGTCAACAGTTAGAAGAAGCCAAAGCGCGAGTTCAAGCACAACGTGCAGAACAGCAGGCGAAAAAACGTGAGGCCGGGGAAACGACTGAGAATCGTCGCCCACGTCCAGCGGGTAAAAAACCTCCTGCACGTCGTACCGATGCTGCTAACGGCGATAAAGAAGCGCGTAAACCACGCACTCCTCGTCCGCAACAGGATCGCACGCCTCGCGCGAACACAGAATCAGCTAAACCGCGTGCTGTACCGGTAACTGACATTACTAAACTGACCGTAGGTCAGGGCGTAAAAGTCAGCGCAGGTAAAAGTGCGATGGACGCTTCCGTATTGGAAATCACCAAAGATGGTGTACGCGTTCAGCTTTCTAACGGTCTGGCGATGATTGTGCGCGCAGAACACTTGCAGTTCTGATACGGAGGCCAGCCAAGGCATGAACAAATTTTTCAGGGTATCAGCGATAGCCCTGGCGTTATTCGCTGGTGCCAGCTTTGCGGCTGATAATGTTGCTTACAACATTAATCAGTTACCGCAGTTGCGCCAAGAGCCGCAGCACGCGACCGTCAGTGAACGGGTGACGTCACGTTTTACGCGCTCTCATTATCGTCAGTTCGATTTGAACGATGATTTTTCTAAAAAGATCTTTGCTCGCTACCTCAATATGTTGGACTACAACCATAACGTGTTGTTGGCCTCTGACGTAGCACAGTTCAAAGACCGTGAGACGGCGCTGGATGATGAGTTAAAATCCGGTCAATTAGATACCGCTTATGCGCTGTTTAATTTGGCCCAAAAACGTCGCTTCGAACGCTACGAATATGCACTTTCTTTGCTGAAATCCCCGATGACCTTCGACGGTAACGACACCATTGATGTCGACCGTAGTAAATCACCGTGGCCAACCAGCACGGAAGAGTTGAACAAGCTTTGGGCCGCCAAAGTTAAATACGATGAATTGAACCTGAAGCTGGCCGGCAAAGATTGGCCAGAGATTCAAAAGATCCTGACCAAGCGCTACCAGTTTGCGATTAAACGCCTTACGCAAAGCAAAAGCGAAGACGTTTTCCAACTGTTCATGAATGCGTTTGCGCACGAGATTGATCCCCATACCAACTATCTGTCTCCGCGTAATACTGAGCAGTTTAATACCGAAATGAGTTTGTCTCTGGAAGGTATTGGCGCCGTGCTTCAGCAGACCGAAGACGACTACACTCAGATTAACTCAATGGTTGCCGGTGGACCTGCGGCGAAGAGTAAATCCCTCAAAGTCGGCGATCGCATCGTTGGCGTTGGGCAGCCGGGTAAGCCGATGGTGGACGTGATTGGCTGGCGTCTTGATGACGTGGTTGAGCTGATCAAAGGGCCAAAAGGCAGCAAAGTTCGGTTGGAAATTCTGCCAGCAGGTAAGGGCACCAAAACACGCACTATCACGTTAACGCGTGAACGCATCCGCTTGGAAGATCGCGCGGTGAAAATGAGCGTGAAAACCGTTGATGGCAAGAAAGTCGGGGTTCTGGATATTCCTGGCTTCTACGTTGGTCTGACCGACGATGTCAAAGTACAGTTGCAGAAGCTGGAAAAACAGAACGTAAGCAGCGTGATTATCGATCTGCGCAGCAACGGTGGCGGTGCGTTAACCGAAGCGGTATCACTTTCTGGCTTGTTTATTCCTAGTGGCCCGGTTGTTCAGGTACGTGATAATAACGGTAAAATTCGTGAAGATGCGGATACTGACGGCGTTGTTTATTACAAAGGCCCGCTGGTGGTTCTGGTTGATCGCTTCAGTGCGTCAGCGTCAGAAATCTTCGCTGCAGCTATGCAGGATTACGATCGTGCGCTGATTGTTGGCGAACCCACCTTTGGTAAAGGCACTGTACAGCAGTATCGTTCGGTAAACCGTATTTACGATCAGATGCTGCGTCCAGAGTGGCCGGAGCTGGGTTCGGTTCAATACACTATTCAGAAGTTCTACCGCATTAACGGTGGTAGCACGCAGCGCAAAGGCGTGACGCCGGATATTATTATGCCGACGGGGCTGGAATCGATTGATACCGGCGAAAGCTTTGAAGACAACGCCTTGCCTTGGGATAGCATTAAAGCGGCTACCTACGATAAAGCAGGTGATGTGCAGAAGTTTGATCCGGTGCTGTTAGCCGATCACAACCAGCGCATCGCGTCGAATCCTGAGTTCCAATACATTGAGCAAGACATCGCTCACTATAAGGCACTCAAAGATCGTAAAAATATCGTCTCTCTTAACTATGCTCAGCGTGAGAAAGAGAATAAAGATGATGACGCAACGCGCCTGAAACGCATTAATGAACGCCTGAAAGTCGCGGGTAAAAAGCCAATTAAATCACTTGATGATGTGCCAAAAGATTATCAAGAACCCGATCCTTACTTGGATGAAACGGTGAAAATTGCGCTTGATCTTGCTCAGCAAATGCAGGGCAGCTCAAAATAGGTGAGTTGGGTTACAGTAAAAAGAGCGAGAAATCGCTCTTTTTTTATGCCTGCAGCGCTAACTGTATGGTGAGTAAATAGTCAATTGTGTGATTTTTTGTACGTCAAATTGTAAAGTTATGTTTCTTTAGTGTGTTATTGCTTAACACCACTTGAATACCGCGCAGATGGCCTTACGATCTATACACTAAATCATTCGAGTTGCATCAAAGCAGCAAACAGTTGTTATCAACAGACAATAACTGTTGTGCTTGTGCCACTTGAAGTAAAACGAGTATATGCATCGCATAATGCGTGCTCCATAAATGAGGATTAATAAATAACATGATGCGTATCGCTTTGTTCCTGCTAACCAACCTGGCTGTCATGCTGGTGTTTGGTGTGGTGTTAAGCCTGACAGGGATCCAGTCCAGCAGCGTGCAAGGGCTGATGGTGATGGCACTGCTGTTCGGCTTTGGTGGTTCTATTGTTTCGTTGTTGATGTCAAAGTGGATGGCCTTGCGTTCGGTTGGGGGAGAAGTTATCGAGCAACCGCGCAATGAAACTGAGCGTTGGTTGGTTGAAACCGTTCGCCGTCAGTCTCAGCAGGCAGGTATTGATATGCCGCAGGTGGCGATCTACCACGCACCGGATATGAACGCATTTGCAACGGGCGCGCGTCGTAATGCGTCACTGGTTGCGGTGAGCACCGGTTTGCTGCAAAACATGAGCCGTGATGAAGCTGAAGCCGTGCTTGCGCATGAAATCAGCCACGTGGCTAATGGCGACATGGTCACCATGACGCTGGTTCAGGGTGTGGTGAACACCTTCGTTATCTTTATTTCGCGCCTGATCGCGCAGGTGGCGGCTGGATTCTTGTCGGGCAACCGTGATGAAGGTGAAAGCAGCAGCGGCAACCCAATGATTTATTTCGCGGTATCCATGGTATTGGAAATCGTGTTTGGTATTCTGGCGAGCATTATTACCATGTGGTTCTCTCGTTATCGCGAGTTCCGCGCCGATGCTGGCTCAGCTAATTTAGTGGGGCGTGAGAAAATGATCGCCGCGCTACAGCGTTTGAAAACCAGCTATGAGCCGCAGGAAGAAGGGAGCATGATGGCATTTTGCATCAATGGTCGTAATAAATCATTTAGCGAACTGTTCCTGTCACATCCGCCGTTAGATAAGCGTATTGAAGCCTTACGTACCGGCCAATATCTGAAGTAATTTAGATTTGTCATCGATGGCAGAGACCGCACGTTATATATAAAAAGGAGCCGTATGGCTCCTTTTTACTATCCGATAAAGATATTACCGTGCAACGCGTAGGCCACCTTCGGCTCCGCGTGGAGAGAACACCACTTGCCAAAGCTGAATATCTCGAGCGCGGAATGCGCCCGCGCAGGCATTAAGATAATAGCTAAACATGCGGAAGAAGCGTTGAGAATAGTTATGCTCGATCTTCGGCCAATTCTGCACGAAGCGTTCATACCAAGCCATTAGCGTTCGGTCGTAATCAGCCCCAATATTGTGCCAGTCTTCCATCACGAATTTACCTTCACTGGTGGTTGCGATGTGCTTAACAGAGGGGAGGCAGCCATTAGGGAAGATATATTTATTGATCCAAGGATCTACATTCATATTGGTTTCGTTTGCACCAATGGTATGCAGCAAGAAAAGCCCATCAGGTTTTAAATTACGCGCCACCACGTTGAAGTAGGTTTGATAGTTTTTTGGCCCAACATGCTCGAACATACCCACTGACACAATGCGATCGTACTGTGAGTTAAGGTCACGATAGTCTTGTAGCAAAATTTGTACGTCTAAATCTTTACAACGTTCCTGCGCCATTTTCTGTTGTTCTGCTGAAATGGTGACGCCGTGAACGGATACGCCGTAGTTCTTCGCGGCATAAGCCGCCAAACCGCCCCAACCACAGCCGATATCTAGCAGGGTCATTCCAGGCCGTAGTTGAAGCTTTTCGCAGATCAGTTTTAGCTTAGCTTCCTGAGCCTGTTTAAGCGTCGTTGCATCTTTCCAATAGGCGCAAGAATATTGCATGTAGGGATCGAGCATTAGGCTGAATAGGTCATTGCCTAAATCGTAGTGCTCTTTGCCGACGATCCACGCACGTTTTTTCGATTGAAGATTAGTAAGACGCGCCGCGGCGACACGCAAGGTATCTTTGATATGGTGTGGCAGCTGATTCTCAAGCCCAGCGCGAAGCACCTTCTGAAAGAAGATATCTAAACGGTCGCACTCCCACCAGCCGTCCATATAGCTCTCACCGAGACCGAGTGAGCCTTCTTGCAACACGCGCTTAAAAAAGTGCGGATTTTTAACGCGAATATCAAAAGGGCGCGAGCCATTAACCTCGATATCTGCCGACTGCAACATTTCACTGGCAATTCGATACCATTGACTGTTTTGCACGCTTAGATCTTCTATACACGATGAACTCATAGTTTCTCCATGACCCAAATTCTTCATAAAACTGACCTGCTAGAGAGCGTTGGCAATCTAAAGGCGCACGAGTACCAACGGATAATCCGCGGTGTTTAACCCGACTTAGAAAAATGGAAAACTGAGGAAACCCATGCGTTTAGCAGGGACTCATCCTTAAGTAAAAATGTGATGTGATCCGCACATCAAAAAGCAAAAAGTTACTTACTGACAAAATAATTGTAAAAGCAACCTTCGCAGTATAGGACGCAGCGGTGAGAGACTCAAGTAAGAATCTACACCGCTGCTCAATGGTTTAGGCTAAAGGAGACAAAAATAAATTAATGCTGTGACAGGTGTTTTTTGTCGGATTCATTTGCCGTTAGGGATTCATGAGTCAATTTCTTTGTGACGCTGTCACTTTTAAGCCAGTAACCCACAGCGACTAAGATTGCAGTACCAGCCATGATAGCTGTCGTGGCTAATAATGCGGATTCGACATAAACGGATACCAGTAAGCTAGCCAAGAAACAGACACCTAGCTGTAGCGTATTCTGCAATGCGGCCGCTTTGCCACTGCTTACTGGGAATGGGGTCAGTGCATTCGCAACCACGATTGGGTAAATTGCTCCGTTGGCCATGGCCATAATGCAGAAAGGAACTAACAGCGCAAAGAGTCCCGGAGAGCTCAGCAGCGCCATCGCAAACATTCCAATCATACTCAGGCTATACACGACTAAAAGCCATGGCAGCATCAAGTTTCCGCCAATACGGCTCAGCAGCGCACGACAGCCATAGCCACCAATCAAGAATGCGATAGTCTGTGGCACATAGCTTAGCCCAATGTCATTCGGGCTATAGCCCATATCGCCTAAAATGAACGGAGAACCGGTGAGCCAGGCGAAGAAACCAGCGGAACACGCTGCGAAAATCATTACGTTGCCGGAGAATATATTGGAGCGCATCAGTTGGAAAAAGCTAATGTTCTCTTTTGGCTGATTTTCTGTGGGTTTCCGGCGCTCATCTTTGAGCATGAGGGTTGGGATCAGCAGCAGTAAAGAAATACCAAACAGCACGGCAAAGATAGCCTGCCATTCTAAATGGTTGAGTAACCACGCGCCTAATAGCGGAGCCAGGGCTGGGGACAATGCCACCAGCGGCATGATGGTGGCGAACACTCGATTGGCAACGCCTTTGCTGTAGCGATCGATAACCAGCGCCTGCCACGTCACGGCGGCAGAACACACCCCAATTGCCTGTACAAAGCGCAGCACGAGAAGTTCAGTGGTGGTATCCACCCACAGCATGCCTAAGCAGCCAAGGCTAAACAGGGTTAAGCCCATGGCTAAAACCGGCTTACGGCCAATACGATCGGACAGAGGCCCCCAAACCAGCTGCGCGAAGGCAAACCCGGCAAGGAAAATGCTGAGGCTTGCGCTGATGGCACCCGCGGAAGCATTGAGATCCTGCTGCATCGCACCAAAAGCAGGAAGATACATATCAGTGGCCAGATATCCCAGCATGCTCAATCCGGCCAGATAGAACATGAAAAATGATGAAGTTCGCATTATTTTGACTCGTTATATATTTGTTGCAGAATGAATGTGTGACGCGTGGAGTGTAGCGATCTCTCTAATTACTTGTGAAACGCTAATATTTGCTATCATGGATGAAAATTTTTGAAAGCAAGAAAAGTGAGGTAGCGCACATGTGGTCGGAATACTCCTTAGAAGTTGTTGATGCGGTTGCAAGGACGGGAAGTTTTAGCGCCGCAGCACAAGAGCTGCACCGAGTGCCGTCTGCCGTGAGTTACACGGTACGCCAATTGGAAACTTGGCTGGCTGTGTCACTGTTTGAACGACGTCATCGAGATGTTGAACTCACCGAAGCTGGCGCATTTTTTGTTGATGAAGCGCGAACTATTATCAAAAAAATGAATTCCACCCGCCGTCAGTGCCAACAGGTGGCAAATGGCTGGCGTGGACAGCTAAATGTTGCCGTCGATCGTATCGTTAATCCCCGTCGAAGCCGCCAATTGGTGGTCGATTTTTATCGTCATTTCCCTGATATGGAATTAATGATCCACCCCGAAGTGTTTAATGGCGTATGGGATGCCTTAGTCGCCGGACGCGTAGAGGTGGCGATAGGGGCGACGCGTGCGGTTCCGGCCGGAGGGCGTTTTTCTTTTCGCGATATGGGATTTCTACGCTGGCATTGTCTGGTGAGCCCCGATCACCCGCTGGCAAAATTGGAAGGCGAGTTAAGTGATGACAAAATTCGCCCTTTTCCTGCCTTGTGTATTGAAGACACATCTCGAGATCTGCCTAAGCGCGATACATGGCTATTAGATAATCAGCGACGCCTAGTGGTGCCTGATTGGCAGTCAGCCTGCGATTGTTTAGAGAATGGGCTTTGCGTAGGCCTGATGCCCGCGCACATGGCGGAACCGCTGGTGCATTCGGGTAAGCTGAAGATCTTACAATTGGCTCAGCCGTTTCCTGATAGCGCCTGCTGTGTCACTTGGGAAGACCATACCCGCTCACCGGCCATTGATTGGTTACTGGATTACCTCGGTGATACTGAAACGATGAATCAAGAGTGGCTCAGCCCTGAATAGAGTTTTAGAGCATGATGATTTGGCCGTTTGGCGGAACGTCGTCTTCGTCATGTGTCACTAGCAGGGTGGCAATATTCGCCTGTTGTAATTCGCCAAAAACCCATTGGCGAAACTGTTGCCGCAGCGATTTATCAAGCTTGGAAAAAGGTTCATCCAATGCCACCGCGCGAGGGCGAGAAAGCAGGGTGCGCAACAAACTGATTCTGGCACGCTGGCCGCCAGATAATTCATCAGGATAACGAGATGAAAACTCAGCCATGTCAATTTTCTCTAATGCCTGCGTGACCTGCTGATGCTGTTCTTCTTTGCCGATGTTTTCAGGTAAGGCGAAAAGCAGGTTTTGTGTAACGTTTAGGTGGGGAAACAATAAATCATCTTGGAATAGCAGCCCGATTTTTCGCTGATAGGCAGGAAGTTCAGTCACATCATGACTATCGATCAGCACTTTTCCCTGCGTTGATAGCGGGGCGTGAGCATGCCCCGCCATAGCCAGCAATAAGCTCGATTTCCCGCAGCCGCTTGGCCCCATCAGCGTGAGTATTTGGCCGCCTTCGACGCGGGTATTCAACGCTGAAGTTAGCGGCGTGCCATGTAGCAAAACTTGAAATTGCTCAAACGCTAAAACCGTCACAGTTTTTTGTTCCTTGTCAGTATGAATGGCAAAAATAGCGCGATACCGTAAACCAAAAGTGGGATGAACGTTTGCCACAGAGCCGCAACGGCGGCCATGCGGCGATCGATACCGGATGCATAAGCGACGGTTTCCGTTGCCAACGTGGGGAAGCGCCCAGCGCCTAAACCTAGCGTGGGTAAATATAATCCCATGCTAACCGCGAAACCTAAAGCGACGGAAAGCGCCAATGGCTTACTCAATAATGGGATCTTGATGCGCCAGAAACAGGTCCAAGGCGACTTTCCAAGTGATTGTGCGGTATAGATCAGCCGCGGATCGAAAGTCTGCCACGTGCCGCTGAGGCTAAGAAAATAATACGGAACGATAAACACCATATGAGCAAAGATCACGCTGGGCAGCAGACCAATCACATCCAACCAAGCGGCCATGTGCTGCAAGCCGAAAATTAGGCTGATTTGTGGAGTCAACAGCGGGGCGAGTAGAAGCCATAAGTTTGTATTTCTACGCGTATAAAATTGCCATTCCAAAAAACCAACGCACAGAAGTAAACCTAACAGATTCGCCACACTCGCAATGAGCAGACTATTTATGATCGGAGTACTAAGCTGATGAACGCTGGTAAGCCAATAATCATAGCTCCACTGTAGTGGAAAAGAAGACGAGAAAGGCCAACGCCATGCAACCGACCACACGAAGAGTACCGCATAGGCGCCCAGCGTTAACACAATACCCATTGCCCAGAGTGGGGTAAGCGGCATGCGCCACGTGCTGCGTCTTTGTCCATAAGCGTTGCGGCAATATGTTAACCAGCTCTTTTCAGCATATCGCCACGCACCAAAGCTGGCTAATGTGATAACAATAAGTAGCAGCGTACCAGCAGCGGCTAAAGATTGATGCCCCATCGAGGGTTCGCTTATCCATTGCCAAACTAACAACGCCAAGGTTGTGGGCTGCTGTGGCCCCAATAGAATCGCAATATCTACGGTGGATAGGCCAAAGGCGAGCACACAAAACAACGGCAAACGCAGAGCCACAAGTATTTGCGGAACTAATAGCAACCACCAGGCTTTCTCACTGTGGTAACCCAATGCGTTAGCAGCCTGCATCTGGCGAGCGACATCAATTCGGCCCGCGATGTTAAACGCCATCAGAAATAAAAAAGGTGTCTCTTTGATCACCAATAAAAGAATTAAGGATAGGGCATAAGGGTCATTGACGATTGGCCAATCTGGCGGGCGCACAAAACCCGTAAATGTTGGGGATATAAGTCTGAGTAGCCAACCTGAGGGGGATAACAGCAGTATGAGACCGGTCGCCAGTGCAATATGCGGCATGGCTAAAATCGCACTCGAAATAGCGCGAGCGGTGCAGCTGGCGCGCTGTATAACCTGACTGCAAAGCGCTAATGCCAACCAAAGTGATATTAACGTCGCGGCGATTGCACTCCATAAGCTCAGGCCAACCGAGCGCATCAAACCTGGCCATTGGAGTAAAAGCGTCCACGGCTGGATGAAGGTGTTGAAAGAGGAAATGTCAGACAGCGGCTGAGTCAGTGCCAAGAGCGCTGCCAATATTGGCAACGCTCCTGCTATGAACAGCCCAACGGGGAACAGCGCTAAAAGAAAAGGGCTGTTCTTCATCACTTAGCGGCGATAGTCCAGATATGGGCCATCGGCAACGGAGCGGCGTTCCACCAGTTTTGGATGCACCTCGATCGTTTGAGAATCTTCACGCTTGCTCACGATACGGTCGAGTAGCATGTCAAAGGCCATTGAGCCCAAACGCTCTTTCGGCTGATGGATGGTGGTCAACGCTGGTGAGAAGTAGCGGGCGTTGCGCACGTTATCATAACCGATCACCGATATATCCTGCGGTACACGCAAGCCCATCTCATCGGCGGCACATATTGCGCCCATCGCCATGATGTCCCCACCCACAAAGACCGCCGTTGGGCGATTTTTTTGCGACAGAATTTGATGCATGGCTTTGTAACCGGATTCTGGCTCGAAATCGCCTTCTACCATCCACTCATCACGAGCGGGAATGTTGGCTTCTTGTAGGGCTTTCAGGAAGCCGCGTAGGCGACCTCCGCCGGTGTTACGAGAAAGCTGACCGGTAATCGCCCCAATATCACGATGACCACGTTCAATTAAATAGCGGCCGGCTAAATAGCCACCTTCGAACGCATTATCCTGAATGGCATCGGTAAAATCACTGCGTTGTGTCCCCCAGTCCATCACCACCATTGGAATATTGCGGTAGTCCTCAAGGGTTTGCAGCAGATTTTCTGGGTATTCAGAACACATCACTAATAATCCATCGACGCGTTTTTGCGCCAGCATCGCTAAATAAGCTTTTTGCTTTTCAGGGTTGTTGTGAGAGTTACATAAAATGAGCGTATAGCCTTGGCTGTAACAGGCGTTTTCAACGGCCTCAATGACCTCAGCAAAATAGGGCGCCTCGCTGGACGTCGCCAGCAAACCGATCGATTTGGTGTGGTTAACTTTCAGGCTACGGGCGACGGCGCTGGGAGAGTAGTGCAATTCTTTAATTGCTTCCCAAACCGCGGTCTTGGTCTCTTCTGCGACAAAACGCGTCTTATTAATAACGTGAGACACTGTCGTGGTTGAAACGCCCGCGCGTTTTGCCACATCTTTAATCGTTGCCATGAAACAGATGACTCCTAAGCTAATGTAACTATGACATAGCTATTGTGTTAATCGTTTGCTTACGTACATCAAAATACACTGATTACAATCGCATCAAAGAGAGGAATATGCGGATATATCAAGCGCCAGCCTATTCTTTTACGTTATGAAAGCTGATACGTAGCAGTAAACCGTAAATTTTGGCCTATAAAATGCAAAAGGGGAAGTCAAAATTGTGTGTTAACAGAAAGAATAATCGAAAGTTTTACTGCGTGCGATCCCATTTAAGGTATGTGAAAATGATTTCACACACTTTCTGCAAGTGTTTATGTATAATCAAAATTGATCTGATAACGAAATGCGGGAGAAGAAGAAATGGAAACCGATCTGAAATATTCTCTAATGACAACGGTCGCAGCACTGGCTGTGATTGTTATCTTTAGTTTTGTTGCTGCGCTACATTGATTTATCGCTAAGTTTTTTATCGATAGCCATTAACATGGCTAAAACAAAAGGCGGTCAGTTGACCGCCTTTTTCATGTACGTCACTCAGCAAACTTATGCCAAGTTTTTCGCCACGAATTCCCAGTTTACCAGAGCCCAGAAGTTCTCCAGATATTTAGGACGCGCGTTGCGATAGTCGATGTAGTAGGCGTGTTCCCAAACGTCCACGGTCAGCAGTGGTTTGTCACCGTTGGTCAGTGGAGTTGCAGCGTTTGAGGTGTTTACAATCGCCAAAGAACCGTCTGCTTTTTTAACCAGCCAAGTCCAACCAGAACCGAAGTTGCCAATGGCAGATTTAGTCAGTTCTTCTTTGAATGCATCAAATGAACCAAACGCTTTGTTAATGGCTTCAGCCACGGCGCCAGTTGGTGCGTTGCCACCTTTTGGTGACAGGCAATGCCAGTAGAAAGTGTGGTTCCAAACCTGAGCGGCGTTGTTGAAGATACCGCCAGTAGAGGTCTTGATGATCTCTTCCAGTGATTTACCTTCGAACTCAGTGCCTTTGATCAGGTTGTTCAGGTTTACCACATAGGTATTGTGATGCTTACCGTAGTGGTATTCCAAGGTTTCTGCGGAGATGTGCGGTTCGAGTGCGTTTTTTTCGTATGGTAATGCAGGTAATTCAAAAGACATTGCTCTCTCCTATTATTGCTCTATTTTGCAATGAAACAGTTACACGTAAGTGTTTTATGTTTCATGCATCACACCAACGTTAATGTCAGTGAGCGGGTTTTTAAAATTGAAACGATCTTGTTGTGCTCTTGTTATGGGGATCGATTTTAGCAAGTTTTGAATCTAATAACAGGCAAAATTTTTGTTTTTGGTTATCAATTGGCGATTTGTGCACCATTCGTTCAAAACGGCCACAGAACAAAAAATAAGGGGAGGGGATAATACAAAGACGGGGTAAATCTAAATGATAGGGATTATCACAAAATGCAATGAATCCCTACCATAAGTCTGTTTAACAATGATCTTCTGCTATTAACGAATCGTTTTTGGCGTCATCACGCGGCGAGCGCCAACGTAGTGTCCTTGCCAATAATCGTTATCTAAATAGCTGATCCGAATTTGTTCGCCGGTGCGAGGTGACTGAATGAATTTTCCCTCACCCATATAAACACCCACATGGTCGGCGGCACCACGATTATTAATACGGAAGAAGACCAAGTCGCCTTTTTGTAGCTCTGTTTTTTTCACCGGAGCCGCATCACGCAGATGATACATTTCATTGGCGGTACGAGGGATCTTGATGCTCAGTAAATCCTGATAGGCGTAATAAACCAATCCACTGCAATCGAAGCCTGTGCTTGGTGAAGCACCACCCCAACGATACGGTTTTCCTACCTGATTCATCAGCTTATTCATCGCCGTTTGCTTGGCATGCTGGTAACGCTTTTTATGCTGAGGACTCAGACGAATGGGTTTGCCATCAACGATTTCAATATTGTTTTGATTCAGCTTGAGCTTGGCTAATTCACCTTGGCTGCTTCTGCCATGGCTATTCAATTCGCCGCGCTGGCGGCCATAGGTTTTTTTATTACTTACGCGAGCCAACGTAGCGGTGGAATGTGAGCCGCTTTTCTTGGCGCTGGATTTTGTCTTAGGGTTAGAAATAGATGCTAGTACCGCTTTATCTATTTTTTTGCTATTTGCTTTATTGCGCGCGACTTCTTTATTTTTGGCAAACTTAGTAGCGAGAGCGCTAGGCTGAGTTGTCGCTGATTTTTTAGTCGTTTTGCTCTTTTGTTCTAACGATTTTTTATTTTTGACTGTCGTTGTAGGCGTCGCTGCTTTTTCTTTTTTGCTGGTGGCTGGTTTTCGTTTTTTACGATCGGCAGATTCGCTACTTGTCGCATGCGACTTTCGCTGATCGGCAACGACTTTATGCCCCGGAGAGGCATTCGCTGCATTAGCAAATAGCTGTGTAAACAGCAGAACAAAGAGCGCGATATATAGACGCATCGATAGGTTCCAGGCTTTGTCCCAAGCAAAAAACATGGCAAACAGTATTAAATAAACAGCCGCAACAAAACAGCATTCATTTCTGCTATTTATATTCTCTTTGTGACTAAATGTTACGATGATTGAATCAGATGCTGTTTTATTCACAAAACGCTGCATATCTGATCATGTGCAAAACGGATATAGCATAGCACGTTTTTAGATTAAACTGAGCTTATGCTGTGACGGTGTGTTGAAAATCAGATAATAGCCACATAAAAGATGGCGTTTTTTTCTCAGAGCGACACTCGGTACAATCCAGTACAATAATTCGATATGCACTTGCATGCTGTAGGCATAACACTGGCTAGAGGAAGTAAACTAAAATGACAATGACCACCATTGAAAAAATTCAGCGCCAACTGGCTGAAAACCCGATTATTTTGTACATGAAAGGCTCACCTAAATTGCCAAGCTGTGGCTTCTCTGCGCAAGCAGTTCAGGCATTGTCAGCCTGTGGTGAGCGTTTTGCCTATGTAGATATTCTGCAAAATCCAGATATTCGTGCTGAACTGCCAAAATATGCGAACTGGCCAACCTTCCCACAGCTATGGGTCGAGGGTGAACTGGTTGGCGGCTGTGACATCATCATTGAGATGTACCGCGCTGGCGAATTGCAGCAACTGATTAAAGAGACTGCGGCGAAGCATCCTGCACAGGAAGAACAGTAATCGTTGATGATTATTGTGAGCAAAATAAAAGGCGCCTAAGGGCGCCTTTATTATTTATCGCGTTAACTTATAAACAAAAAATCTTACACCGACTCGATGTTCAGTAAGCAAGAGCGGCGGATTATTCGGTGGCTTCTTCTGGTGCAGCTGTTGGCAATGGCCATCCACCCATACGTTTCCAGCGGTTTACCAACTCACAAAACAGCGTTGCGGTTTGCTCTGTATCATACAGCGCAGAGTGAGCCTGAGTGCTATCAAAAGGAATATCGGCGGCAATACAGGCTTTTGCAAGCACGGTTTGTCCTAATACCAAACCGCTTAGCGCGGCAGTATCAAAGGTGGCAAACGGATGGAATGGGTTACGTTTTAAACCAGCACGTTCTGCTGCGGCCATCACAAATGAATGATCGAAGTGCGCGTTATGCGCAACGATTACCGCACGATTACAGTCCTGATCTTTAATGCCTTTGCGAACTGCTTTGAAAATAGCATGCAGGGCTTCGTATTCGCTCACCGCGCCACGCAATGGATTTTCAGGATCAATACCGTTGAATGCCAGAGCCTCTGGAACAAGAACGGAGCCAACAAAAGGCTCAACGTGGAAATGAAGTGTTTCATGTGGCTCTAACCATCCATCGTCAGTCATACGTAACGTGACTGCCGCAATTTCAAGTAGCGCGTTGGTGTTGGCATCAAAACCCGCAGTTTCGACATCAATGACAACAGGATAGAACCCGCGAAAGCGCGCGCTCAGCGTATTAAGATTGGTGGTTTCAGCCATGTTCAACTTCTGGTCTATGGAATGCAGCGCGCATTATGGCAAATTTTTTTGCAGTTTGCAGTCAGCAAACGTGGGGCGACTCTCATTCAGGCCAAACATAAAAAAGCGAACGGCTATGCGTTCGCTGGATTTTTAAGCAAAACGGTCGGGATTTATCCCGAAGGGAGGGAAATTAATTCCCTAAGCCCGCACCCGCCTGTTTGTTTTCGATCAGTTCGATTTTGTAGCCATCAGGATCTTCAACAAAAGCGATAATAGTATTACCACCTTTAACGGGGCCAGCTTCACGCGTGACTTTGCCACCCGCTTTGCGGATGTTTTCACAGGTTGCCGCAACATCATCAACGCCTAATGCCAAATGGCCAAATGCGGTGCCCATGTCGTAGCTGTCTACGCCCCAGTTATAGGTCAGTTCAATAACGGAACCTACGCTCTCATCGCTGTAACCGACGAACGCGAGAGAGTATTTATACTCTTCGTTTTCACTGGTACGTAGCAGACGCATGCCTAAAACGTTGGTATAGAAGTCGATTGAGCGTTGCAGGTGACCAACACGCAGCATGGTATGAAGTAAACGCATAATTTTCCTCTGAAATTAGAATGGCCTTGATGACAAGGCTTCGCTATTGGAATAGCGACAGGATGTAGACACATTGTAACAGCCTACTTTCAGCGATCAATAAAAGCCCCTGATTAATCGCCGCTGCGGTAAATAAAAAACCCTCTGGCCGAGTGGAGGCGGTCAGAGGGTTGGCAGCTATGCCAAGGTATGACTATTACAGCGTTGGATAATCGGTATAGCCTTTGGCGTCACCGCCGTAGAAGGTTTCTGGATGTGGCGTATTCAGTGGGGCTTTTTTCTCTAAGCGCTCGACCAAATCAGGGTTAGCGATAAAGTTACGGCCAAAAGCCACCGCGTCAATGAGACCTTGATTCAGCAACGTTTCGGCTTTTTCAGCGTTGTAACCGCCTGAACCGATAATGACACCGCTAAACTGTTTGCGAACCGCCTGACGGAATGCCTCAGAATAAGGTTTACCGCCCGCCCAATCTGGTTCAGAAATATGCAGGTATGCAATTTTACGTTGGTTAAGTTGGCCGATCAGGTAAAGCGCTGCTTCTTCTTGATCTTCACCATTGTCCAGACCATTGAACGGGCCCAATGGCGAAATACGGATCCCAACGCGACCTGCGCCAGATTCGGCAATTGCAGCATCAACCACTTCCAGCGTTAAACGTGCACGATTTTCAATATTGCCACCGTATTGATCGGTACGGTGGTTCGAAGCCGGTGACATGAATTGATGCAGCAAATAGCCATGTGCGGCGTGCAGTTCAACCAGATCAAAGCCGGCTTGGCTCGCAAGGCTTACCGCATGGCGGAAATCGTTAACGATGCCTGGAATTTCACTGGTTTCTAAGGCGCGTGGTTCTGAGCAAGGTACGCGTACCCAGTGACCATTTTCATCACGTACGGTGGTGCGGGTATCGGCGGCAATCGCAGAAGGCGCAACCGGAGCCTGTTGATTTGGCTGGAGGCTATTATGAGAAATGCGGCCCACGTGCCACAGCTGCACGGCAATATGCCCGCCGTGCTGATGGACGCCAGACACAATTTTTTTCCATGCGGCTAGCTGCTCTGGCGTATGTAATCCTGGAGCACCGGCGTAACCTTTGGCTTGGAATGAAACCTGTGTGGCCTCGGTAATGATCAAACCTGCGCCTGCGCGCTGGTTGTAATATTCGCCCATCAGCGGCGTTGGGATATCACCCGGTTCTGTGCTGCGCAAACGCGTCAGCGGAGCCATGAAAACGCGATTAGGTAGAGTAACGTCACCAACGGTGACTGGTGTGAATAACTTTTCGATTTTCATAGTCAATCCTGTTGCAGTTGTTGCGCATTATCTTGCGCGACGAAGTTTAGGTTTGCTCGTTAGTCGTGGGTAAAACGTGATAGCGAGGCTTGGGCAAAGACTAATAGACCAGTTGGTCTAAGTCAATACAAGCGAAGATAGTTTGTGAAGAAATAATTTTAAATGCAGTAATTATAGGCGGTTATAGATAACAAAACGCTCACGGACAGCGTATTGCTGTCCGTGAGAAAGAGGAATTTGGAGGGAATTGTGGCTTAGTAAGCGGCTGTGAATTGCTGCTTAATAAATTGTGGTTGTTCAATTTCATTCAGAATGGCAACGGCAAGGTCTTCGACGGAAATATTGGCCGGCGCATCACCGTTCATCAGCAATGACGTTGTACCCAAACGGAAGTTGCCGGTACGTTGACCCGGTGCCAGCATGGCCGCAGGGGATAATACCGTCCAATCCAGTGAGCTACCTGCACGTAAAGCGTCGCGCAGCTCGCGAGCACCTTGCGCGCCACCAACGACCAAGAAGCGTTTCACACCTGATTTTTCGACCGCTTTCAAAATAGCATTGCTGCCTTTGACAAAGTTGGCATACAAATCGGGATCGGTCCAACCAGGGTTAAAGGCGCTAATTACGGCATCTACGCCTTTCAACGTTTGTGCTAGCCAATCAATGTCGGTCACGTCGCCAAGTGCAATATGCAAATGGCTGTTAGTGGGTAAATCTTTGGTATGACGCGCGATGGCGGTCACTTCATGACCCCCAGCCAACGCTTCGTTAACAGCCACACGACCCACAAAACCTGTTGCACCGATAATAGCGAGTTTCATCATTCATTCCTTTTTCAACATTGGTTGCGATATTGGTTGCGATAGAGAAACTTTAAGCCTTAACAGCATGGCTGATAAGTGGCATATTGCCACTAACTTCTTTAAGTAAAACTTCAAGATGAAGGGCGTAATTCGATGGATAAACTTAATCGTATGGCGGTCTTTGCCGTTGTTGTCGCGGAAGGCTCATTGAGTGCGGCGGGGCGACGTTTAGGCATGAGCGCTTCCGCAGTGAGTCAACATATGCGAACGCTGGAGCAAGATCTCGGGGTAACGCTGCTGCATCGTTCGACGCGAAAACTCACGCTCACCGATGCAGGCGCGGCATTTTACCCTGGCTGCAAAGCTATGTTGAATGAGGCGAGTCAGGCAGAGCAACGATTGGCCGAAATGCGCGATACGTTGGTCGGTGAGTTGCGCATTGCCACAACGATAGGGCTTGGTGGAACGCCGCTTGCGCAGGCACTTGCTCCATTATTGCAGGCGCATCCTAAGCTGAGCCTGCGGATCTTAGCCAACGATGAAATTATCAATTTAATTGAGGTTCGCGCGGATATTGCTTTGCGGGTCAATCGACAACTGGATGACGCGTCTTATATTGCTCATCCGCTCGCAACGTGGCCGATGGTGTTATGTGCATCGCCGCGTTATTTAAATCGCAGCGGGATACCTGAGGCGCCGCATGAATTGACGCAGCATCAATGGCTGATCAATACCAACGATGCGATTCCGACGTCAATCACCTTACAAAAACGCAGCGGGGAGACGTGTAAAATTCGTTTACCCGATATCGCCACCGGCAGTAGTAGCATGAATGTGTTGCGCGCATTTACCTTGGAGGGATTAGGGATCTCAGTGCAGCCGCTGTATGAAATCAGCCATGAGCTGCAAAGAGGCGATCTGGTAGTGTTATTACCGGAATGGCGACCAACGCCGCTTAAGCTGCATGCGCTAACGCTTGAGAGAGTGCATACAGAAAAGAGCCGACAGGCCATGCTCTGCTTGCGGAATTACTTCCAGACATATAAAGATACAGAATATTAACTAGAAATTGATTTGCTCAGTTCCTTGTTTGCGTCTTCACTTAGGATGGTAAGCAGGAGGTATATTGTGGCCCAGCAGCTTGAGTTTTTTGAAATTCCCAGCCCGTGTCGAGGTATATGCCAGGCGGATGAGCGGGGTTATTGCCGCGGCTGTATGCGTAGCCGAGAAGAGCGGTTTGGCTGGATGAAACTGAGCGATCCACAAAAACGTGATGTACTGCGTTTGTGCCGCCAACGCTTTTTACGTCAGCGGCGCAACGATAATGCCGAACAAATTAACTCGCCGGAACAACCCTCGTTGTTCTGATATTTCAGGCCTTATTTGCCACCGTTGGTACCACACTCTGCTGCAACTGTGATAAAGAACAATATAAGCGCCACACCAGGCCGGCTAAATCACGGCCGCTTTGGTCGGGATGACGAGACAGTACATCGCTAATCCTTAACAGTTCAGCTAAGGTTCCATCGAGCGACTCATGCTGAACGCCTTTCTCCGTCATGATCCCTTTCAAGCAGTGTATGCAAACGTCGCGAACCGCTGAAAGCGGATCGGAACGCGTCTGCCATTCACGGAGTTGCCAAACAATATGGCTACAATTGAGTAAGACCACGCCCCAACGCAGCACCCAAATACGCGACACTTCATCCTTGCTTTGGTTGAGCTGGCTGATTCGATGATAAATCCGTGACTCGAACTGGCTTTCATCTTGTTGAGGATGACGGCTTATCTGATCCATAAAATCTAGGCGCAGAGCTCGAATGATTCGGCGGCTTTTACGTTTATCAGAGCTTGGACGCAAAATCTGAAATGCTACGGCGGCCAGCAAAACACCACAAATCTTCGCGATGTTATCGTTTACGAAGCTGCTGTAATCATATTCTGGTGGGTTGGTTACTAACAAAAATGAGCCCATAAAGACAATCAGCTGTCCCCACAGCGCCGCTGTTTTGGGATTTTGTAGTTTGAGCAACTGCATGGTGAGCAGAACCGGCAGTAGGAATGCGCAAAATACCCAGAAATCGTCGATTTGAATCATCAACCCAAATTTTGCCAGATAGCAACCAATAGACAGCAACACCATCGCTTTAAACAAGGTGGTTAGGCTCGTCATGGGGGATGCGGATGTGGAATAAAGCACACAGGTAATGGCTGTAATGGTCAATGCGCCAGCGCCCTCATCCCATTGAGTACTCATCCAGAACGCGCAGCCGATAATGATGACCACGAAAGTGCGCAGGGCATTATAGGCCGACTCCATACTGTCCGTGTGCCGTGCGATACTGTGAACCTTTGGCGGTGAAAAACTATCCTCTGGCGTTGAGTTTTCGACGTGGCGTATCCAGCGGCTACCTTGCAGATAAAGCCAGCAGAAATAACGTAGGCGTAGATAAAACGTGCGTAGCCGATAATCGCTTGGATCCTGCGGATAAATACGGCTGAGAATTTTGGCTAAACGATATTTGTTTGTCTCGGGATCCTGCAGTTCTTTTATGATGTCTCGTAATACGTCTTGCAAAACCTCCGGGCGATCGGGCCAATTCACCAGCATCCGACGAATGCTGGAAATCACGCTGGTTAAGCGTAGCTGTCGATGGAGCAGGAAGTTAAGTACATTGTTACGGCTACGCAGTCGATGGTTACTCCAGAAAGCCTGAATACGGAGAATATTCATGGTCAGGATTTGGCCAATTAATCCTTCGTGTGATGCGCGCATTTCCGGTGTGGTTTCTGGATGCCACAGCATGGCGGCATGTTCAAGCAGGCGCTGATGCATGCGGCGTAGTGACGTGAGCAGGTTCGTTCCGTCTGAGGTACTTGGCAGAAGCATCATCATAAATGCGCCACACAGCAAACCGGTAATGACCTCACAGACACGCGCTTGTGCAATATCAAAAATTTGCATGCTGTCGGTAGATTCTGCCGTTGAGAAGGCAATGATGGCTGCGGTATAACCCGCTAAAGCAAAAGCGTAGGCGACGTTATTTTGATAATGATTCGAGACGTAGGTGCACACTGCAATCCAGGCCGCGATATAAAAGGTAAACAGCCACGGGTCATTAAGACATTGTCCGGCAATCAGAACCGATGCCGCCGCGCCAAGCAAACTCCCAGCGATACGACCAATACTTTTACTGATAACTCCGCCAACGGTAGGAAAACTGACCACGGCGGCAGACGTAAACGCCCAATAGGGTTCATCTAGATCCAATAAAAAAGCGACCCAGAGCGCCAAACACATTGCGATGGCGTTGCGCAGCGCGTAACGCCATTGTCCAGCGTTGGCTTTTGCCCATGGAGTGTTGCGCCAATCTAGCCAAGATAAATTCACAAGACTGTCCTGTTAATGGCTGCGAACAGAAATTGTGCAGGTGGTTCCCGCAACCAGCAAAACATCCTTAGGAATATTTTCAAGCTTAATTCGGATCGGTACCCGTTGAGCTAGTCGTACCCAAGGGACGTTCGGTTTTACATTAAGTAGCATATTATCGCTGCTTTCGACGCTTTGGTCATAAATTGCACGACCAATACTTTCTACGCGTCCCTGTAATGGAATATTTCCGTTATACAGAGTTATATCCACGTTATTTCCGATGTTTATATGTTTGAGTTTAGTTTCTTCGAAATAACCCATCACATAAAACGAATTAATATCAATAAGAGCCACGAGCGGTGAGCCAATAGAGGCATAATTTCCTACGCGGGTTTGTAAATTAGTTATAAACCCGCTGACTGGAGCATAAATATTGGTGTGGTGTAAATTCCACTGAGCCTGTTCCAAATTAGATTGTGCGGATTTATAATTCGCTTTCATTGCTTGCGCATTCAGTTGGGCTTCGTCTAAGTCTTCTGCGGAGATAACGTTACGCGGCAGGTTGCCTCGGCGAGTCGCTTCGTGGTTAGCTTTGGCCAAGTCTGACTCCGCTTTAGCCATCGCGGCATTGGCATTACTCAGCGCAATTTCGAATGGGGTTGGGTCTAAAACAAATAACAGGTCGCCTTGTTTTACCTGTTGGTTATCACTGATATTTACTTTAATTATTTTTCCCGATACTTCTGGTGTAATATTGACGAGCTCGGCACGCACTTTTCCATCTCGCGTCCAAGGTGATTGCATATAATAATTCCAAGCCCACCAGCCAGCGGTGATTGCAATTGCACAAACTATAACCGTTGAGAAGTAGCGTAATGTGTTCTGTTTCATATTATTTTACCAACTGGTTAATAGCCAAAGACTGGTGCTTACACAAATGACGAAAATTGACAAATCCATCAGTGTCGGATGCCAAATATCGCCAGAGTAAATCACATCACGGAATAAGCGATGAATAAGCAGCCAGAAAACAATGCCGAGTAAAATAGCTTTAAAAATAGGCGGAAAATAGAGCGATGCGCCTAATATCAGATCCGGTAAAGGCGAGCCTTGTGATGATGAGAGGATGTCCATGTTTACCACTCCCGATCCCTTAAAAGATTTATAGGTAACATAGATGTTAATTGTCCATAAGCATAGATTATTTTTTGGAGGTAATAGATATACATTTGAAATTTTTACGATTGAGAACCAAACTAGGAGCTACTCTGGGTGAGTATCTTAGCACGCTAATTATAAGGAGAATAAATTGGAATCGACACTAGGCTCAGATTTAGCACGATTAGTTCGTGTATGGAGAGCGTTAATCGACCAGCGTTTGAAGCCGCTTGAATTGACACAAACGCATTGGGTCACTCTATACAATATTAATCGTTTGCCGCCGGAGCAGTCTCAGATCCAACTGGCTAAAGCTATCGGCATAGAGCAACCTTCATTAGTTCGTACGTTGGACCAGCTTGAAGAGAAGGGCTTAATTACGCGCCATACCTGTGCAAACGATCGCCGCGCTAAACGCATCAAGTTAACGGAAGAAGCTGCACCAATTATCAAGGAAGTTAATGACGTTATCACGATGACACGTGGTGAGATCTTATCTGGAATTTCACCAGAAGAAGTGACACTGCTGACTAGCTTAGTTGAACGTCTGGAACAAAATATAATTCACTTACAAAACAAATAATTATAATTATTTTTAATTACTAACAGCAAACCAAAAAAAACCGGAGGCATTGCCTCCGGTTTCGTGATCTCGTTTAGCTAAACCATTTAGGCTTAGTTAGTCGCTGAGACGCTGACGCTGCTGCCGCTAGACAGCAGCATGACACGCTGACCAACCGCGAAAGGTTTGCTGCCGTTTTTCTGCACCACGGCAATCGTTTTGCCATCGTCTTTACGAACCACTAACTGCACACCATCGGTGCGGTTAACGGCGCCTTCGATGCTGTTACCGGCTAAGCCACCCGCAACTGCGCCAGCCGCTGTTGCCAAGCTACGACCTGTACCGCCGCCTACGGTGTTACCTAAGAAACCACCTAAGACCGCGCCGCCGATAGAGCCAATCACGTTGCTATCGTTGCCAGCCTGAATACGAACCGGCTGAATTGACACGATGCTACCGTAAGTAACCTGCTGAACTTCTTTAGCCTGACCCGCAGTATAAACGTCACCAGATAATGTGCTGGTGTTAGCACAACCAGCCAATGAAGCGCCGGCAAGAGCGATAACAATAAGACGCTTAATCATAACAATATTCCTTCCATTCTAGCCTTCTACGCGCTGGCTTGTTTGTTGCCTGTCGTTACGGCTGTGTGTTTACTCTAAAAGGTTGGCTATAAACAAACTATTGCCTATACCAATGCCTGTATCGCTGTAGCATACAGATGATTGACTCAACCAACAATAAACGACCGTTTAAGTTTTGTCGGTTTAAATAATCACCAACTCTTTTACTATTTTACTGCATTTTCTCAGCCTACGAATCGTTCGCGAGGAAAATATTACGTCAAGAAAGGTCAGGAATGTTTATGATATTGACACGGAAATTAGATAAATCCGGTTCCGTTTAGTGTCACAAGAGGCTAATTTCAACTAACGAAAATAAATAAGGACGATGAAATGAGATCGGGACGGTACATTGGCGTGATGTCAGGAACCAGCCTTGACGGGATCGACGTTGTTATTGCCGCTATTGATGAGCGGATGGTTGCACAGCAAAGCAGATATTCACATCCCATTCCTATAGCCGTAAAAGAATCTATTTTAGGCATGTGCCAAGGGCAGGCGGTGACGCTGGCGCAGGTCGGTGAGTTAGACCGACAAATGGGAAGTCTTTATGCCGAGGCGATTAACCATTTATTAAAGCAAGCCTCGCTAACACCGCAGGACATTACGGCCATTGGCTGTCACGGGCAAACCGTTTGGCACCAGCCCGAGGGCGAGAATCCGTTTACCATGCAGTTAGGGGATAATAACCGTGTTGCCGCACTCACTGCGATTACCACCGTGGGGGATTTTCGCCGGCGCGATATGGCCTACGGCGGGCAGGGCGCACCGTTAGTGCCTGCTTTCCACCACGCGCTACTCACGCATCCGGTAGAGCGACGCATGGTGCTTAATATCGGTGGCATTGCCAATCTCTCCCTGCTTTTGCCCGGTTTACCGGTCAGAGGATTCGATACCGGCCCCGGCAACATGCTGCTGGATGCTTGGATTTGGCGTAATCACGGCAAGGCCTATGACGAAGATGCCGCGTGGGCAAAACAGGGTTCGGTGAATCAGCCTTTATTGCAACATCTTTTGGCGGCGCCTTATTTTGCTCGTCCTGCACCGAAAAGCACGGGACGAGAACTGTTTAATTTGGGATGGTTGGAACAACAACTGTCTCAATTCCCGCCGATTGCTGCCGTAGACGTTCAGGCAACGCTGGTGGAACTCACCGCAATTAGTATTTGCGATCAGGTTCAATTAGCGGGGGGATGTGAGCGCTTATTGGTGTGCGGCGGCGGGGCGAGAAACCCGCTCATTATGAGTCGTATGGCGGCGTTGCTGGCGGGAACTGAAGTTTGTAGTACTGACGCCTATGGCGTGAGCGGCGATGATATGGAAGCGTTGGCCTTTGCATGGCTGGCTTACCGCACGTTATCCGGTTTGCCCGGTAACTTGCCTTCCGTCACCGGCGCTTCACAGGAAACCGTCCTTGGCGCTATCTATCCGGCCAATCACGCCATTTGATTTTGTTATCTAATTTGAAAGTACAGTGGGAGAACGTTCATGTTGAAATATATCTGTACCGCAGGTGCGATTTTATTGCTGGCAGGTTGCCAGACCGCGCATAAAGAGGCTACACCTGAGGTGTTGAGCTACCAGTGTGGCACCACATCGTTGACCGTAACCGTGGATAACCAAAAGGATCAGGTCAGTTTCATCATGGATGGCAACCAATTGACGTTGCCTCAGGTCGTGTCTGCTTCCGGTGCGCGCTACAGCGACGGCAAGTACACCTTCTGGTCTAAAGGCAATACCGCGTTTATCGAACGCAACGATCAAATCATTATTAACGACTGTGTGCTGAAATCTTAATCCTTTCTGGGGCTGCTTCAGCGGCCTCAACCGTCTTATCCCTTGCGTATGATGACTGTCCCTATAACATGCGGTGTACTGTCACTGCCTATCTGCAAATTTCCTGGTGTTATAAAAAACCACTTTTAATTCAGTTTAATAGATAACTTTTGCCGTCTTCAGATGGAGAGGTGGTTTACGCGTAGGCCTCCTTTCTCCCTCAATAATGGCTAATGTAGCGACAACGATAGCCGTGAGTGAATTGAGATTATCCCTCCACGGGAGCAGAATAGCGTTCTGGACTTGTGACGGACTGCTGAATATGAGTGAAAACAACGAGTTTGATGTTGCCGATCTGCGTCGTGAATATGTACGCGGTGGACTGCGCCGAAGCGATCTGACGGACGATCCGCTGGAGATGTTTGAGCGTTGGTTGAAACAGGCCTGTGAGGCACGTCTAGCCGACCCCACGGCCATGTGCGTGGCGACGGTAGACAAAAATGGCCAACCGTATCAGCGTATTGTGTTACTCAAGCATTTTGACCAGCAAGGAATGGTGTTTTACACCAATCTGGGCAGCCGCAAGGCGCAACAGCTGGAAGAGAATCCGCATATTAGCCTGCATTTCCCGTGGCATATGCTCGATCGCCAAGTCAGCGTATTAGGTACGGCAGAAAAACTTTCTACCTTAGAAGTGATGAAATATTTCCATAGTCGGCCGAAAGACAGCCAAATCGCCGCGTGGGTATCTCATCAGTCATCGCGCATTTCAACGCGCGGCATCTTGGAAGGCAAGTTCCTCGAGCTGAAACAGAAATTCCTACAAGGCGAAATTCCACTGCCAAGCTTCTGGGGCGGATATCGTGTAAAAATTAACTCGATGGAGTTCTGGCAAGGGCGAGAAAACCGCTTACACGACCGTTTTATTTATCAGCGCCAAGGCGATGCGTGGGAAATTGACCGGTTGGCGCCTTAATCAGCGAAAAACACCAGTTAAATCTAGCGCGATGGGCGTGACCCCTTTATTCTATAGGGCTTATCACCCGCACGAACTATCACTCGTATGGAACGCGCGGTAGTAAATTAAAATCTAATGGAGTCTTTAATGGCGAGCAGCAACCTGATTAAACAACTGCAAGAGCGGGGCCTCATTGCCCAGGTAACGGATGAAGAAGCGTTGGCAGAGCGACTGGCGCAAGGGCCACTAGCACTGTATTGCGGTTTCGATCCGACCGCTGACAGCTTGCACTTGGGCCATCTGGTTCCGTTGCTGTGCTTGAAACGCTTCCAGCTAGAAGGCCACAAACCTGTTGCCTTGGTGGGCGGCGCGACTGGACTTATCGGTGACCCAAGCTTTAAAGCCACCGAGCGTAAACTGAATACGCAGGATACCGTGCACGAGTGGGTAGATAAAATCCGCCATCAGGTTGCACCGTTCCTCGATTTCGACTGTGGCGAAAACAGCGCGATTGCAGCCAACAACTACGATTGGTTCGGCAATATGAACGTGCTGACCTTCCTGCGTGATATCGGTAAACACTTCTCTGTTAATCAGATGATCAACAAAGAAGCGGTAAAACAGCGCTTGAACCGTGATGATGTTGGTATCTCGTTCACCGAGTTCTCCTACAACCTGCTGCAAGGTTACGACTTTGCGAGCCTGAACGAGTTGCACGGCGTAGAACTGCAAATCGGTGGTTCTGACCAGTGGGGTAACATCACTTCAGGTATCGATTTAACTCGTCGTCTGCATCAGAAACAGGTTTGGGGCTTAACCGTTCCGTTGATCACCAAAGCTGATGGCACTAAATTCGGTAAAACCGAAGGTGGCGCAGTGTGGCTGGATCCGAAGAAAACTAGCCCATATAAATTCTACCAATTCTGGATCAACACCGCCGATGCGGACGTGTATCGCTTCCTGAAATTCTTCACCTTTATGGATCTGAAGGAAATCGACGCGCTGGAAGAAGAAGACAAAAACAGTGGCAAAGCGCCGCGTGCACAATACGTGCTGGCTGAGCTAGTGACCCGCATGGTTCACGGCGAAGAAGGATTAGCCGCTGCAAAACGTATTACCCAGAGCCTGTTCTCTGGTGCATTGAGCGAAATGACCGAAGCTGACTTTGCTCAGTTAGCTCAGGACGGTATGCCAATGGTTGAACTAGCGCGTGATGCAGACTTGCAACAGGCGCTGGTGGATTCCGAGCTACAGCCGTCTCGTGGTCAAGCGCGTAAAACTATCGCGTCAAATGCAATTACCATCAATGGTGAAAAACAGTCTGATCCGGAATATACCTTCAGCGATGCTGACCGTCTGTTCGGACGCTTTACTTTATTGCGTCGCGGTAAAAAGAATTACTGCCTGATTTGCTGGAAATAAGCCACGGATGCAATAAAAGGGGGACTCAGGTCCCCCTTATTTTCCCCTTAATATGAATAACCCGCTGTCGAGAGCGACAGTGAAGTAGGTCGCATCCATGAAAAATATCCTATCTATTCAATCTCATGTGGTTTTTGGTCATGCAGGAAACAGCGCCGCTGAGTTTCCAATGCGTCGTATGGGCGTAAACGTCTGGCCACTGAACACCGTTCAGTTTTCAAATCATACCCAGTACGGTCACTGGACTGGCTGTGTGATGCCAGCCAATCATTTGACAGAAATTGTGCAGGGAATTGCAGACATCGATCAGCTTAAAAACTGCGATGCCGTATTGAGTGGGTATATTGGTTCGCCAGAACAGGGCGGGCATATTTTGGATATTGTACGCAAAGTCAAAGCTGACAATCCAAATGCTTGGTATTTCTGCGACCCAGTGATGGGGCACCCAGAAAAAGGATGTATCGTTGCACCAGGCGTAGCGGAATTCTTTGCGCGTGATGCCGTTGCCAGCAGTGACATCATGGCCCCTAATCTGTTGGAGCTGGAACAGTTGACGGGACATACCATTAACAGCGTAGAAGAAGCGCTGGTTTCTGCTCGCAGCGTTATTGCTCGCGGACCGAAAGTGGTTCTGGTCAAACATTTGTCCTACGCCGGTTATCATAAAGATCGCTTTGAAATGATCTTAGTTACCGCCGACGAAGCGTGGCACATCAGCCGTCCGCTGGTCGATTTTGGCGCTCGCCAGCCGGTTGGCGTGGGTGATTTAACCAGTGGTTTGTTGCTGGTGAACATGCTGAAAGGTGAACCATTGAAGAAAGCCTTAGAACATGTGACCGCAGCAGTCTATGAAGTGATGCTGACCACCAAAGAAATGGGTGAATATGAGTTGCAGGTTGTTGCAGCTCAGGATCTGATCGCTCAGCCGGTGCATCAGTTCGCGGCCGTTGCGCTGTAAAAGCGGCTGTATAGTACGTTATCAACAAATCCCCCAGTGGTTAAACGACCGCAGGGGGATTTTTTATTTGCCTAAAATTAGAATGGTTTGGTTGGCAAATATTTCCCGTCAAAAGTAATCACTGCGCGTGAACCTCCGTCAGGATCTTCCACTTTCTTAATATCCAGCTTGAAGTTGATGGCGCTGATGATGCCATCGCCGAATTGTTCGTGCACCAGCGCTTTCAACGTAGTGCCATAAACCTGCAGCATTTCGTAGAAACGATAAATGGTTGGGTCGGTTGGGATGCCCTGAGGAATAGAACCGCGCAATGGTATCGCCTGCAATAACAAAGCGGCATCTTCTGGCAGCTCGAGTTGTTTTACGATTTTTTGCGCGGCATGTTCCGGCAATGGATGTTGGCCTAATAACGCTGCGGTAACGAAGGCGATACTCATATTCGTGCCGTCGGCCAGATCCTGCCAAGACAGATTTTTCGCCATTTTGGCCATAATAATGTTTTCTGTCAGGGTGATACGTGCGTTTTGAGTCGTCAGTGTTTGAGTCATAATGTTCTCCAAAATAGTCAATGAATTAGGCTGCATTGGCTGCGCGGTGTGATGCTAAAGCGCATGCGTAAGGATTTTCACTCAGCGAAACGAATTGTTTGCTTTTCCCTTCAAGGGTCAGCATTTCTCCGCTCTCAATGTCGTAGACCCAGCCGTGCAGGTTGAGTCGTTCTTGCTCGATGGCGACCGCCACCGAAGGATGCGTTTTTAGGTTGGAAAGTTGTGCTACGACGTTAGCCTGCACCATGCCATTCAAGCTCTCGGCTTCGGACGCATAGAAACGGGTCGCATTGACCAGTTTGGCAGCATCGGCATGTTTCAGCCATTGAGCCACCATCGGCATATGGTCTAGGCTGACACCTTGGTTAATCGCCGTCATGGCTCCGCAGTCGGAATGCCCGCAGATTACGATATCGGTTACGCCTAAAGCGGCTACCGCGTATTCAACGCTGGCGGAAACACCGCCGACTTCAGGGCCGTAAGAGGGAACCAGATTACCCGCATTGCGAATAACGAAAAGATTGCCTGGTTCCTGCTGAGTCAGAAATTCCGGCACAACACGGCTGTCGGAACAAGTAATAAAAAGGACGCTAGGGCTCTGGTTATTCGCCAGATCTTTGAACAGCTTGGTACGCTGCGGAAAGCATTCCTGCTGAAATTTTAAAAAGCCTTTGATGATGTTCTGCATCATATTTTCCTGCGTGCTAAAACGTGCAGCAAGAATGCGGTTATTTCTCTATAATGTCTAAGTGCCATTTTTTATACTTTGTATAATTTTTTTGAATAGTAGGTGTTATGTTTCTCCGCAATCTCCGTGCTCTTCTTTCCGTTGTCAAACATCGAAACTTCACCCGCGCTTCAGAAGAGGTCTGCCTTTCTCAACCCGCGCTCTCGCAAAAAATTAAGCAGTTAGAGGAACAGTTGGGCGTCGCTTTGCTCGATCGTTCACACCGGATAGTGCGTCCAACCGACGTGGGAGAGGTCTACCTTGAACATGCGCGTCGTGCGCTGAATGAGCTAGAAATGGGGTATCGAGCGATCCATGATGTGCAGGATTTAAGCCGAGGAAGTTTACGGGTTGGCTTTACGCCCACGTTTAGCGCCTATTTGATCGGCCCGTTGTTTAAACGTTTTTATCAGCTATATCCCAACATTCAGCTGCATCTGCGTGAGCTCTCGCAGGAGCAGTTAGAAAAAGACTTGCAGGAAAATGAGTTGGATCTCGGCTTGGCGTTTGTTTCTCACAACGCTGAACATATCGATTATCTCCCTCTGTTTTCTGAAGTACTGGCCGTCGCCGTGGGGGAAAATAGCCCGCTATACAGCAAAGAAAAAATGACGCTGGATGAGATCTCAGCCGTGCCGATGGCGCTATTAAGTCAGGATTTCGCTACGCGTGCCTATATCGACAGCTACTTTGACCAGCATCAGCTAAAACCTCATTTGGCCATTGAGGCCAATTCCATTAGCACGATCCTCGATTTGGTTAAAAGCAGCGAATTAGTCTCTGTGCTTCCTCAGGCCATTATTGAAAAACAACGTGAAATGCACGCCATCAGTTTGGTGCCCTCGTTACCCGAACGCACGGCAGCCTTGTTGTTGCATAAAACGCACTATATTAGCGCGGCAAGCCATGCCTTTAAGTCACTTATGATCGACGAATTTATGCAGGATGGTATTGATTCGAAATGAAAAAGACCCTCGAGGGGCCTTTTAGATAAAGCAGAAACAGATTACTTAAGGCCTTCAGCCGTCAGCGCAGCATCAACGGCAGGGCGAGCAACTACGCGTGCCATATAGCTGACAATGTTTGGATAGGCTGGCAGATCGAAATGCAAGGCTTTAGCCCAGCCTAACACAGTGAACAGATAGGCATCGGCGACGCTAAAACGTGCGCCCAGCAGATAGCTTTGGTTGCTCAGTACACCATTAAGGTAGGCGAACTGCTGTTCCAGTTTCTGACGTGCGATGGCTTTATATTCTTCAGGCGTTTTCGGGTTAAACAGCGGGCTAAAGCCCTTGTGTAACTCAGTGGCAATATAGTTCAGCCACTCAATCGCATGATAACGAGCCAGTGAGCCTGCCGGTGCAATCAAATTACGGTCTGGCACTTTGTCTGCGAGATATTGCACAATGGCAACGCCCTCGGTTAACAGGCTACCGTCATCTAGCTGCAGGGCAGGTACTTGACCTTTTGGGTTAATCTTCAGGAAGTCTTCACCGTGCTCGGTCTTTTTAGTGGCAAGATCGACGCGCTCAATCGTAAAGTCTAACCCAGCCTCACGCAGAACAATGTGCGGAGAAAGAGAACAAGCTCCGGCTTTGTAAAACAGTTTCATCAAACACTCCTTAGACGATCCTGAGACATTGATATCCCCTGTGGGGTATCGATATACCTAGCGAGAAACCATATTACGGCGACAATGAATAATTGTCAGTGACTGGTTTGTGTATTTTTGTGGATGCTCGCAGATAAAAAAAACGCCCATGAGGGCGCTTTTCATAATGATAGCCTGAAGAGATTAAGCAGTCGCAGCTTCGCGAGCGGCTTCTTCATCGCTGCTCTGAGTCATACGATTCAGTTTAGGCGCGGTCAGCATCATCAGAACTGCGATAACAGCCGTTACGATACCAATCTGCATAAACACGTGGCTGTAGATAGCCAGTGATGCGTGAGCATCTGGTACGTCAGAAGGTACAGCGGTCAGCGCAGCAACTTTACCTGCAATCAGCGCAGCAGCAGCGGTAGTCAGGAACCAAGAGCCCATGATGAAGCCCATCAGACGCTGTGGAACCAACTGTGCAACCATTGCCAGACCCAGACCAGAAATCATCAGCTCACCGATACTTTGCAGCGCATAGCTCAGGATCAGCCAGTTTACAGACATGATGCCTTGTTCGTTGGCGAAGGTCGCGCCCCATGGCAGCACTAAGAATGCGCCAGAACACAGAACCATACCGATAGCGAACTTGTGCGGCATTGGCAGACGGTCACCCATCTTGTTATACACCGCCGCCAGAATTGGGCTAGCGACCATGATCCAGAATGGGTTCAGTGCCTGATACTGCTCTGGCTCAAACGCGATACCCAGAATAGAGTGCTCAACGTTGTGAATTGCGAAGAAGTTCAGAGACGTTGGCATCTGGCTGTACAGAACGAAGAAGACAACGGCTTCCAGCATCAGCAGGAAAGCAACGATCATCTTACGACGAGCAGCACCGTGCAGGGCGAAAGTCTCTTTAGCGAATACCAGAACGATACCCAGAGAAATCACTGCCAGCGCCCAGCGAGCAACGATTTGGTTATGCAGCAGCCAGTAAGAAACACCGATCAGCACGACGATACCCACTAAGGTCATCAGTAGTTTGTGTAACTTCAGAGACTCAAAGTCAGGTTTAGAACCGTGGTTCTTAACCCAGCGACGGCACATCATGAAGTTAACCAGCGTGATCAGCATACCCACAACGCTCAGTGAGAATGCGATGTTCCAGCCATACTTTGCGGCCAACCAAGGGGTTGCCAGCATAGAGAAGAAGGAACCGATGTTGATGGACATATAGTACATAGTAAATGCACCGTCCAAACGCGGGTCGTTTTTCTCATAGCAAGTTGACAGCAGGGAAGATGGGTTGGCTTTGAACAAGCCGTTACCAACAGCGATAGTCGCCATACCTGCATAGACCCACGTGATGTCGTGACCTGAGAAGGCAACTAAGGCATAACCTACGGCGAGGACTAATGCTCCCAGCACGATAACGCGTTTGGCGCCGAGAACTTTATCGCCTAACCAGCCACCGATAGCAACGAAGCCATAGACCAGTGCGCTGAAGGAAGAGAACAGGGTAATCGAGTCAGCTTCGGTCATTCCAAGCATTTTGACCAGATAAACGGCCATGATGCCCTGAAGGCCGTAGTAACCAAAACGTTCCCATAGCTCGATGGAGAAAATCAGGTAGAAAGCTCTAGGCTGTTTAAAGGCGTTTAGGCTAACGCTCTCATCGGCCTTATTACTGTTGTTGTTTGCGGTTGACACAAATACCTCGAATTTTTTCATACCCCATCAGTGACAGGGAAACAAAGAGTGATGCGGGGAAGCATCCTTTTGCATTGTTATAAGTGGGAAGATCGAGGGTTAATGTTCACTATATGATGCAGTCTGACAATACCTATGAAATATTCTGTTACATAAACTCTATGCAGAACATCCGCGAGTTGTTACAAATGTTATGCAGAGTGAAGCATTGTGTTTTTGCTCTTTCCCAAATTAATGTTTTGATTAAATCATAATCAGAGCGCTTTGCGTTATATATTCTTCTATTGTAAAGATATCCAGTGTGATCGACTGCTTTCTATAAAAATGTCATTGTAATAATAATGCATAACTGTTCATGTGCATAATTATCCAAAAAATTCACATTTTGTATGAAAATAGTTATTTTTCGTGACCTAATAAATGTGATCTATTTCAAAAAAATGACAACAAAAACCCTTGATCTTCGCGCTGTGCCGCCTTTTCATACATATTGTGAAAAACAGCGAACAGGATCACGGTTAGAGAGGGTTTTACAGCGTGGAGTTTGAGAACTTGTGGGAAGGTGACATTCAATAATGCGCAAGATAATGTCTGCGCATTATATCTCGATGTAATTAGGATTCGGGATAAACTTTCTCTTTAAACTCACACAGATCTTCGATGATGCATGAGCCACAGCGCGGCTTGCGCGCAATACAGGTGTAGCGGCCGTGCAAAATTAACCAGTGATGACAATCAAGCTTGAACTCTTTCGGGACGACTTTTAACAGCTTGGCTTCGACTTCATCAACGTTTTTTCCCGGAGCAAAACCGGTGCGGTTACACACGCGGAATATATGCGTATCTACGGCAATTGTTGGCCAACCAAAGGCGGTGTTGAGCACCACGTTGGCTGTTTTGCGGCCAACGCCGGGCAGAGCTTCAAGCGCAGCGCGGTTTTCTGGCACTTCACCATTATGCTCATCAAGCAGGATCCGGCAGGTCTTAACGATATTTTCTGCTTTGCTATTATATAAGCCGATGGTTTTGATGTACTGCTTGATGCCATCAACGCCCAGTTCGAGCAGCGCCGCAGGGGTATTTGCCACCGGATATAACAACGCCGTTGCTTTGTTTACGCTCACATCGGTAGCCTGCGCCGATAGCAGCACGGAAATCAGCAACTCGAAATTTGAGCTGTAGGCCAATTCAGTGGTGGGGTGAGGATTATTCTCTTGTAGCCGCTTGAGGATCAGCGTGCGCTTTTCCTGATTCATAGTGCTCGTTCACTTCCATTATCGAGAGTCTGAGCAACCGTTTGACGCGCTGCCTGACGTGCTTTCATTTTCTGATCAATAACATACTTCAGCGCCAGTAAAAATCCTAGGCCCAAGAATGCGCCGGGTGGCAGCATAGCCAGTAGGAATGGCGTATCGGTGTGGAAGATTTCAATGCGTAATGATTTGGCCCAAGAGCCCAACAATAAATCGGCGCCGTCAAACAGCGTACCGTTGCCGCAGATTTCGCGTAGCGAACCCAAGACGAACAGCGCGCAGGTTGCGCCCAGCCCCATTGCTAAACCGTCAATGGCAGAAAGACCGACCGGATTTTTAGCCGCGTAAGCCTCGGCGCGGCCAATCACGATACAGTTGGTGACGATAAGCGGGATGAAAATCCCCAACGACTGATAGAGCCCAAAGGCATAGGCGTTGATCAGCATCTGCACGGTGCTCACCACCGAGGCGATGATCATTACATAAATTGGAATACGGATCTCGTGCGGAACCCAGCGGCGCAGGGCAGAAACGGCGCTGTTGGTGAAAACCAGCACTAACGTGGTTGCCAGCCCCAGGCCCAGCGCGTTGGTGGCGGTAGAGGATACCGCCAACAAAGGACACAAGCCGAGCAACTGAACCAGCGCGGAGTTATTCTTCCACAGGCCATTTGCCAGCAGCGTTTTGGCTTCACTCATCGGTTACTTTCTCCTGCTGTTATCTGGCAGCGTGGCATGGATTCAATACGTTCGCGGTTCTCTTGTAAGAAAACCGCCGTATGGCGTACTTCATTGACGACCGCGCGTGGCGTAATGGTGGCACCGGTAAACTGATCAAACATGCCGCCGTCTTTTTTCACAAACCAGCGTGGGTCATTATCACCGTGAACGGTTTGATTACGGAAGCTGTTAATCCAGTCAGAAATTCGGGCATCAATTTTATCCCCAAGACCGGGCGTTTCATGATGCTCTAAAACGCGTACGCCCAACACCTTACCGGAAAAATCAGCGGCAACCAGCAGTTGAATCGCTCCGGAATAGCCATCGGGTGCCGTAGACTCAACCGCGGCAGCCACCGGTACGCCATCTTTGCGTGCTAGATATAAATGGTGCGGTGCAGCAGATCCAAGACGCTTATCCGTGACAACGTAACATTCATGTTGCAGTTCGTTGTTATACATCTCGGTTGGCAGAACCTGATCAAATAATTGTTTTTGCTGTAGTTCGGCCTGATGAGCAATGGTGTCTTTGGTTAATTCATTCACCACCGCCGTTAGACCTGTGGCTAATACGGCAAACAATGCCAGCGTGGTGCCATGGCGGCGCATAGTTGAAAGCATAGCGTTTCCTTAGCGATGTCCGTAAGCGCGTGGTTTGGTGTAGTGATCGATTAGCGGTACGGTGATATTCGCCAGCAGCACGGCAAAGGCCACGCCGTCTGGATAGCCACCATAGGTACGGATAATCCACACTAATGCGCCAATCAACCCACCAAAAATCAAACGCCCGCGCGGCGTGGTGGATGCCGTCACTGGATCGGTAGCAATAAAGAAAGCCCCCAGCATGGTTGCGCCGGAGAACAGTTCCAACATCGGTGGCACTGCGCTTTCAGGAGAGAAATAACCGCCGAGAGCCGAGCATGCCGCTAAGGCCACAATGAAGCTCACAGGGATCTGCCAATGGATCACGCCGCGCAGCAGTAACACGATACCACCCAGCAAGAACCCGGCATTTACCCACTGCCAACCTAAACCGGCAAATTCGCCTTGATAAATTGGCTGACGCAGAATTTCAGCCACGTCATGGCCAGAGCGAAGACTGGTTTTAAAGCTGTCTAACGGCGTGGCTTGGCTGATGCCGTCGGCGGTTTGAATCAGCTGATGGATGACCGTGCCGTCAGCGGTATGCCCGCTAAAAATAAGCAGCAGCGTATCATTCACATTCAGCGGGGCGCTCATCAGGCTCTCTGGCGGCAGCCACGTGGTCATCTGCACTGGGAACGAAATCAGCAGAACGACATAGCCAATCATCGCAGGGTTAAACGGGTTTTGCCCCAAACCACCGTACAGCTGTTTGGCAATCACGATGGCGAAGACCGTGCCTAATACCACCATCCACCAAGGCGCAAGCGGAGGCAGACTGATCCCCAGCAGCAACGCCGTCAGCAGGGCGGAATTATCACCCAAGGTTTTAGCTACGTTTCGATGACGCAAGCGCAAAACCAGCGCTTCGGTCAGCAGCGCCGTCACAATGGCCAATGCGCATTGGATCAGATTGCCATAGCCAAAGAAATAGGCTTGAGCAGCAATGCCAGGGATACAGGCAAAAATCACCCATAGCATGATGCGCTGGGTTGATTGCTGATTATGAGTAAAGGGTGAACTGGCGATTCTAAAAGCCATTTATTCCTCGTTAACCGCGGCGGATTTCTGCGCGGCCTGTTTCGCTTTTACACGGGCAATGGCGGCTGCAACGGCGGCCTTGCGTGGGTCTTGTTGGGTATCAATGCCTTCATTAGAGGGCGCTGAAACCGTATCGGTTTCTTGAGCTTGAGCCGCTTTTTTTGCTTTAGCACGCGCAATAGCCGCGGCCACAGCGGCCTTGCGCGGATCGGCCTCAACGGTAGTTTCTGCTTGCTCCACAGCAGAAGTGACATTCGCTTTTTTCGCTTTGGCGCGCGCGATAGCGGCCGCAACGGCGGCTTTGCGTGGATCTTCAGCAACGTCATTAGGAACAACGATATTCTCATCGGCCGTCGTAGCACCTTCAGCGGTATTCACCTGCGCGGCTTTTTTAGCCTTAACGCGAGCGAGCGCGGCGGCAACGGCTGCCTTACGCGGATCGGCTTCGGTTTCAGGTTGAGAAACATTTTCCTGCTTACGTTCGCGAGCCAAGGCTTTACGCGCCTCACGAGCTGCGCGAATGCTGTTATCTTCCTGATCGTTGTTAAACGGATGAATTGAGCTGATACCGTTTTGCTGTTCCTGACGCTGTTTGACGCGCGCTACCGCAGCCTGTACCGCACTTTGGTCGGTTTCGGTCACTTTCACCGCGGCCTGTTTATGGCGCAGTTCTCGAGCGGCTTTTTCACGTTCTAAACGCGCCTGACGAGCTTCGAAGCGCTCTTTCGCCTGAGCGGCTCGTGCGGCTTCCTGATCGGCGGCTTTAATTTCAGCCTTCTCTTGGCGGTAGTACTGCACCAGCGGAATGCTGCTTGGGCAGACGTAGGCACAGGCGCCACATTCGATGCAGTCGAACAGATGATGCTGGCGCGCTTTCTCATGTTCTTGACCACGGCTAAACCAATAAAGCTGCTGTGGTAAAAGACCCGCAGGGCAGGCATCGGCGCATTGGCTACAGCGAATGCAGGCCTGCTCTTCACTGGCTTCATCAAATTCACTTTTTGACGGTGCTAAAATGCAGTTGCTGATTTTAACAATCGGCACATTGAGATAGGCGAGGGTAAAGCCCATCAATGGGCCGCCCATAATTACCATCGGCGAGCGGTTCTGAGCTTCAAATTCACCGGCCTGCAAAAGATGTTTAACCGGCGTGCCTAAGCGAGCCCACACGTTGCCCGGTTTTTTCATCAATTCACCGGTAAGCGTGACCACGCGTTCAATTAACGGCTCACCGTCGATAATGGCGCGTTTGATCGCATACACCGTTCCGACGTTTTGCATTAAAACGCCGATAGAAGCGGAGTGTTTGCCAAAAGGCACTTCCATCCCAGTGAGGATTTTGGTGAGCTGTTTGGCACCGCCGGAAGGGTATTTAGTCGGGATTACCCGCAGTTTGATATCGTCGTGGCCTTGCAATGCGAGTTTCAGCGCCGCGATGGCTTCCGGCTTGTTATCTTCAATACCAATCAGGGTGCGCTGAGGTGACAAAATATGGCGCAGAATTTCGCAGCCGGTGATGATTTCAGCGGCATGTTCTCGCATCAGACGATCGTCGGCGGTGATATAGGGCTCGCACTCGGCGGCGTTGATAATCAGCGTTTCAACTTTGCCATAGCCGCCTTCCAATTTGTTCCCAGTCGGAAAGCCCGCACCGCCTAAGCCTGCAATACCCGCCTGATGGATAAGCTCAGTGAGGGCTAACGGTGACTCTGCGCGGTAATCCGCGACCGGATGCAACTCTCCCCAGCGGTCTTGATTATCGGGAATGAGGGTAACACAGGTTTCGCGCAGGCCCGACGGGTGCGCGGTGATCTGAGGCGAGATGGCGCTAATCACCCCTGAAGTAGAAGCGTGAACCGGCAGCATGCGACCTGTGCCGCGCGTGAGCGGCTGACCTTTCATGACGTGCTGGCCGACCTTGACTAACAGTTCACCTTCCGGCCCGATATGTTGCTGAACGGGAATAATCAACATCGGCGGCAGCGAAACATGGCGCAGCGGAACATGGCTGGACGGGTGCTTCATTTCAGGCGGATGAATGCCGCCTTTGAAGTCCCACAACTTGTCTTTTTTCAGCGCTGCAAACAGATTAAACATGGTGTTCCACTTCGCGTTCATTTACGGAAATTGTTCTGACTGGAATGGTGTTTAGGTCCCATTTCCAGTTTGCCGTGGTGGTCGGCACCGGCACTAACGTGATGCAGTCGGTTGGGCACGGAGCGACGCACAGGTTACAACCGGTGCACAGATCGCTCACCACCGTGTGCATAGCGCGCGTTGCGCCCACGATGGCATCAACGGGGCAGGCTTGAATGCATTTCGTACAGCCAATGCAGTTCTCTTCATCAATAAGCGCCACCTGACGTACCGGCTCCGACTGAGCGGCTTCGCCGTCTAAAGGCTGAGGATCTACCGCAAGCAGTTCGGCGATCTTCAACATCACCTGCTCGCCACCAGGGGCACATCGGTTAATTTTTTCGCTACCGCCTGAAACGGCTTCGGCGTAAGGGCGACAGCCCGGGTAGCCGCATTGGCCACATTGGCTTTGCGGCAGAATAGCGTCGATCTGTTCAACGATAGGGTCAGCATCAACTTTAAAACGGCGCGCGGCAAAGCCGAGCACGATACCGGAAACCAGCGCGATAGCGCCGACGGCACAAATAGCAATCCACAACGACGACATTAGAATTTCACCAACCCGGTAAAGCCCATAAACGCAAGGGACATTAGTCCGGCGGTAATCAGTGCAATAGAAGAACCGCGGAACGGCGCGGGCACGTCAGCCACGGCCAAACGTTCACGAATTGCGGCGAACAGTACCATTACCAGCGAGAAGCCTGCGGCGGCGCTAAAGCCATAAACAGCAGATTGCATAAAGTTATGCGACTGGTTGACGTTAAGCAGCGCCACGCCAAGTACGGCGCAGTTGGTTGTAATCAGCGGCAGGAAGATACCGAGCAGTCGATACAGCGCAGGGCTCGTTTTACGCACCACCAGCTCGGTGAACTGCACTACGACCGCAATCACTAAGATAAAGGTTAAGGTACGCAAATATCCTAGCGCCAGCGGCACCAGAATGAATTCGTTAGCTGCCCACGCACAAACAGAGGCGAGGGTGAGTACAAAGGTGGTTGCCAGCCCCATACCAATGGCCGTTTCCAGCTTTTTAGATACGCCCATAAATGGACATAAGCCGAGAAACTTAACTAAAACAAAGTTATTGACCAGAACGGTACCGACCAGTAACAGCAAATAATCGGTCATCAACTAAACCTAGCAAGAAAAACAGTAGACGAAGAAAAACCGCCGTATTATCGGGATTTAGCCGCCGGACGACAACAGATCAAGTACAAGGTTATTCGATTTATTGCGAATTAACTCGAATGAGGGAGTACTGAACGCCGATAAAAACAGCCTATTAAGGCTCAATAAACGTATCGCGTACGCGGCTTGAGCGCTTGATATAAGGAACAAAAATAGCGGCAGCCAACAACGGCATCACCATGTTACGTAACGCCGCGGCGTCGGTAACCGGAGAAAACGCAAAGGATTTCAACGCTAAAAGCACCATCACCAGCAGCCATAAAATGAAAAATTTAGGGAAGCGGCGAGAGCGTTTGCCAAAAAGGTACAGATTAAACAACGTGAAGGCCCAGATGATCACGGTAATGGCAAACGACAGCATCCACTGGCTGGAGAACGTGGGGCTATGCGAAAGCAACTGACTGCGACTCGCGGGCTGGATGATTGTCATCAAAAAGATAATCAGCATCAGACTCGACGACAGCAAGGAGACAATCATGTAAGCCAGCGGCGCAACGAGCCAGCCACCAATCCGTTTTGTTTTCATATTGCCACCTTCTTTCGACATGCCTTCAGCATAGCCGTCACGTTAAATCCAAATTTCAGCGTTACGCATCATACAGGCTAATTGAAACGCTATCATCGATATCGTGCTGCCGAGCCGTCAACGGGTCACGGCATGCACGAAATGACGATAATTTATTCGATGTTACGGCGTAACTTCGTTATTCCTTTAATTCAGCCCGACGATATTTCCCGCGTTATCGATATCAATATGGCGGTAGGCGGGCAAGGTGCTAAGCCCCGGCATGGTCATAATGTTACCGGCATAAACACGAATAAAACCGGCGCCCGCCGACACTTTCAGATCGGTGACAGGCAGCACAAAATCACGCGGCACGTTTTTCAGGGCCGGATCGGCACTGATTGAGAGCGGCGTTTTTGCCATACACAACGGTAGATGACCAAATCCCGCTAGCTCGAGCTGCTGCATTGTGTCCTGCGCCGCTGGGGTGAGTTCGGCACGTAACGCGCCGTAACCATTTTTTGCCAGCGTCTGTAATTTATCCGCCAGAGACATGTCATCGGGATAAAGCAACGACACTTCGCCGCCGCTGCGGCAGGCGGCTGTGACACATTCGGCTAGCTGAGCTGTACCTTTACCACCCGCTGAGAACGCATCGCTGATTTCAACGCCGAAAGCGCCGTGTTCCATCGCGAATTGGCGTATGAACTCAAGCTCTTCCGCGCTGTCCTCTGGGAAGTGATTGATAGCCACAACGACCGGTAATCCATAGCGGGATGCGTTGCCAATATGCCACGCTAAATTGCTCGCGCCTTCGGTCAGTAAAGGCAGGTTGGCATGCTTAACTTCTTCGGGCAAAGACTGCCCTGGTTTCATATTAAACTTACCGCTGTTGGCTTTTAAACTGCGCAGCGTAGCAACCAGTACAACACAAGAGGGTTTGATACCCGACTGGCGACATTTGATATTAAAGAACTTCTCCATACCCATATCGGAACCAAAGCCCGCTTCGGTGACCACATAATCGGCCAGTTGTAGGGCGAGGCGATCGGCAAGAACCGAAGAGTTGCCGTGAGCGATGTTAGCAAATGGCCCCGCATGAATAAGCACCGGCGTGTTTTCACTGGTTTGCATCAAGGTGGGATGAATGGCTTCTTTCATTAATACGGTCATTGCGCCAGCCACTTCCAGATCTTCGGTGGTAATGGCGTGACCCTGTAACGTATAAGCCAAAATAATGCGGCCAATGCGTTGGCGCATATCGGTCAAACTTTCAGACAGTGCCAAGATAGCCATCAACTCGGATGCCGCGGTGATATCAAAACCGTCGTGACGCGGAACGCCGTTATTGCCGCCGCCCACGCCGATATCAATGCTACGAAGCGCCCGATCGTTATGGTCGATCACGCGTTTCCACAGGATATGTTCTGGATCGATATCGAGACGTTTTAATCCGGTGTGCTCAGTAAACTTATCGCCCAAGCGTTGTTCATGGAACAGACGGGCATCCAGCGCTGCCGCGGCTAAATTATGTGCCGCGGTGATGGCATGAATATCGCCGGTGAGATGCAGATTAAGCTGCTCCATGGGCAAAACTTGCGCTACGCCGCCGCCGGCCGCGCCGCCTTTTACCCCGAACACTGGGCCAAGGCTCGGTTGACGAATACAGGCCAACGCTTTTTTGCCTATAAAGTTTAGCCCCTGGCTTAAACCGATAGTGGTGACGGTTTTACCTTCACCGAGCGGCGTTGGCGTAATGCTGGAAACCAACACGAGCTGGCCGGTACCTTGCTCTGGTTTGATAGCCTTGATGTCTATTTTTGCCGCGTAATGGCCATAGGGGATCAAATGTGTGGTTGGGATCCCTAACGGTTCAGCGATCTGGGAGATAGGTTTTAACTGAGGAGCATGCATCTGTTCGGAGAGGGACGTCATGGGGTCGTGATCCTTGCAAAAACAGGTAAAGGCAAACAGGTTAATGGCGACGATTATAGGCTATCGGGCAGTACACTCAATGGAGAAAACCGCCCGACACTCATTTTTCGCGCGTAATATTTCACACTACGCAAACGTTTACTCTGCGAGAAATCAATTTTGTGGCAGTAGATATTTACCCAGTGTCACCAGAAGAACCGCAACGATAATGACGCACAGCGCCAGCCATTCGGTTGACGACAGCGTTTCACCGCCTAAGCCGGTACCTAACAATACGGCGACCACCGGATTCACATAGGCATAGCTGGTGGCAACGGCGGGGCGAACGTTACGAATCAAAAACATATATGCGCTAATCGCGATCAGAGAGCCGAAAACCGCCAGATAACTTACCGCCAGAATCCCTTGCAGGCTTGGCATCTGTGTCATACGTTCACCGGCGATGGCGCTAGCAATCAGTAACACGATCCCCGCGGTGAGCATTTCGATCGCCCCGGCCATCAGTCCTGCCGGTAACTCAACGCGCGAACCCCACACCGAGCCGAACGCCCATGTCATTGAGCCCGCCAAAATGAGCAGCGCCATCCACGGATTGCCGCTCAAATGTCCACCGCTGTTAAGTAAGATAATGCCACACAGACCGATCGCGATGCCGAGCCATTCTAGCCAACGCGTCGGCATTCCGTACAATCGGCTAAAGCACAGGGTGAAAAGGGGAACGGTGGCAACCATAACCGCAGCAATTCCCGAGGGAACATCCTGATGTTCGGCTACGGTCACCGCGCCGTTACCGGCGGCAAGCAGCAAAATACCGATGATTGCCGCGTTTAATAATGGTCGACCGCTCGGCATTTTATGCCCGCGCAGACGTAGAAACGTGAGCATTACCAGACCCGCGCAGAAAAAGCGTACGCCTGCCATCATCAGCGGCGGCCAACTCTCTACGCCAAGACGAATAACGAAGTAAGTTGAACCCCAAATGATATACAGGGCAAATAATGAGCCAATAAGCGGGAGAAAGGTGGCAGCACGAGAGCGCATAGTAGGCATTTTCCTTGGCAAAAATAAGCAGCCAGTAAACGCTAAAATGGGCTGAGTAAGTACTCTTTTCTCATGCTTTTTGCTTATTAATAAAATGAATTTAAAGGGAATTAGCTATAAGGCTACGGCAAATGGTTTTATTGCCGAAAGATAACAAAAAATATGTTCATTTAAGCAGCAAATGTTAACGTGAAACCGCATTCAAATGAATAGCCGGTGATTGCTGGCAATATAATGCGGTTAATGATTTTTATTGAACGTAGCGCCAGATCTCTTTCGGGACACAGCCCACATCATATAAACGACCGCCGCTGGCTAATTCCGCACGACGATGATCGGCGGCGCGATACATATTAATAATTTCCTCATCCTCGTCGAGAGAATAATTAAGATGGTCAAAGAGTTTTTCTAAGCTTTCCAGCGTGCTAACTCTGCGGAACTTGAGCAGATAATCATTTACGTTCATTTTATATGTTCATCAACAGGAAGGATTTCAGAAGAGATTCCAGTATATGTAGTGAAAACCATCTGTCTAGTACAATATTAGTGATACGTGTTACATAATCAAAAAAAAGGATATAATTTAAAAGGTAACGCGATAATCTTCTGTCCAATATATCAACGGGGATAGGTACAAGATCATTGGCGGCTAATTAAATGAGTTGAAATACTTATAAACAAAATGAAGCAGTTAATTAAACTAGGTGTGCTTTTATATTTGTGATTGCAGTTTGTGCAGAGTTTAGTTGTGTGAAACCATAAAAATGGCGGTCACAGTTATAACCACTGCGCCACCATGTTATATCGCGTGCTAGGCTATTTACGGTTCAACATGTAATACATTTCATTCCAGCGGATCTCATTTTTAAATGCAGGAAGCGTGGTGGCATTATCAATGAGTAAGAACTCGATATTGTGCATTTCTGCATATAAGCGCAGATATTCAACGTCGAGCGCTTGGGTAAACACCGTATGATGCGCGCCTCCGGCTAAAATCCACGCCTCAGCCGCGGTGGCTAATGACGGTTGGGCTTTCCAGATGGCGCGTGCAACAGGCAGTTTTGGTAAATCACGTGGCTGTTCAACGGTATCTACGCAGTTAACCAAGAGGCGGAAACGATCGCCTAAATCAATCAGGCTGGCATTCAACGCTGCGCCGGCAGGGGTGGAAAAGAGCAAGCGAGCGGGGTCGGCTTTACCACCAATGCCAAGATGCTGAACATCCAGCAGCGGCTTTTCTTCTTTGGCTATCGACGGGCAGACTTCCAGCATATGCGACCCCACCACCAGATCGTTACCCGGCTGGAAATTGTAGGTGTAGTCCTCCATGAATGAGGTGCCGCCTTGTAGGCCTGACGCCATTACTTTCATAATGCGCAGCAGAGCCGCGGTTTTCCAATCGCCTTCAGCGCCAAAGCCATAGCCCTTCTGCATCAATCGCTGACAGGCGAGGCCGGGGAGTTGTTTCAGCCCGTACAGGTTTTCAAATGTGGTGGTGAAGGCCTGAAAACCGCCTTGCTGAAGGAAACGTTCGATACCTAACTCAAGGCGTGCAGCATCCAGCAGATTCTCGCGTTTTGCACCGCCGTTTTTCACCGCGTCAGTTAGGATGTAGCTGGCCTCATACTCTTCCACCAGCGCGCTGATATCGCTGTGGCTAACTTCATTAACGACCTGTTCTAAATCACCCAGTGCATAGCCGTTCACGCTATAGCCAAACTGAATTTGAGCGCTGACTTTATTTCCTTCGGTTACCGCCACTTCACGCATGTTATCGCCAAAGCGCGCCACTTTCAGATGCTGGCTCTCGTGTTTTGCGGCACAAACGCGCATCCAACGTGAGATGCCTTCCTGTGCCTGTCGATCTTCCCAATGTCCAGCAACCACGCTGTGCTGTTGGCGCATACGTGCACCGATAAAACCGAACTCGCGGCCACCGTGCGCAGTTTGGTTCAGATTCATGAAGTCCATATCCATGCTGTCCCACGGAATCTGGGCATTAAACTGGGTGTGGAATTGAAGCAATGGTTTTTCTAGGCGGCGTAGCCCGTTGATCCACATTTTTGCTGGAGAAAACGTGTGTAGCCAGACGAGCAGGCCAAGACAGTTGTCCTGATAGTTCGCGTCGCGGCACAGCGCAGTAATTTCATCCGGCGTAGTCGCTAACGGTTTTTGCACCAGTTTGACCGGTAAACCCACTTGATTAAGATGGGCGACCACTTTTTCGGCCTGCTCCTTTACCTGCTGTAACGTACGCTGACCGTATAAATGCTGGCTACCGATAACGAACCAAACTTCGTTTTGTTGGAACTGTTGCATGATGACTCCGTAAATTCTAAATGGAATTAATGTTTGACGGCGGCGTAGCAGGGCTCAGCGCTCTGGCACCACTGCTGGTAACGTTCATAAAGCTGTTGGAAACGCGCCACGCGCTCGGGGTTAGGGTGTAACGTGCGCTCAACTTGGCTGGCCATGTTCTGCTGGGCGGTGGCGATATCGGGATAGGTGCCTGCGGCGACGGCGGCAAAAATTGCGGCACCTAACGCACAGCACTGATCGGAGGCCACGATTTGTACCGGGCGATTCATCACATCGCAGCATACCTGCATGATCACCGGTGATTTACGTGCGATCCCGCCGAGTGTCAGGACGTTTTCCACCGGTACGCCCTGATGTTCAAAGCATTCCATGATGGCGCGGGCGCCAAAGGCCGTTGCGGCAATAAACCCGCCGAATAACGCTGGCGCATCGGTTCCTAAATTAAGATCGGCGATTACGCCTTTCAGACGCTGATTGGCAAAAGGCGTACGGCGGCCATTGAACCAGTCCAAAACGACGGGGAGGTGATTAAGATGCGGCGCTTTGGCCCACTCTTCAGTGAGCGCTGGCAACAAGTTTTTTATGGTGTTTGCTAGCTGTGGTTCCAGTTCTGGATGCTGTTTGGCGACCTGATGCAACGGCCAAGTCAGCAAACGGCTGAACCAAGCATACATATCGCCAAACGCAGACTGGCCGGCCTCTAGCCCGATATAGCCTGGGATCACGCTGCCATCAACTTGTCCGCAAATGCCAGCAATGGTGCGATCGCCAATTAACTGTTGATCGGCAATCAGAATGTCGCAGGTAGAAGTGCCAATCACTTTTACCAACGTATACGGCTGTGCACCCGCACCGACGGCGCCCATATGGCAGTCAAAAGCGCCGCCGGAGAGAACAACGTCGGTAGAGAGGCCTAGGCGCTGCGCCCATTCATCGCTTAATTTCCCCACGGGAAGATCGGCGGTGTAGGTTTCGCTAAACAGAGGCTGTTGCAGGTTTTCGCTGAGGCAAGGATCGAGCGCTTCAAGAAATTCGCGTGGAGCAACACCGCCCCATGATGGATGCCAAAGGGCTTTGTGTCCGGTGCTGCAACGGCCACGCTTTAACTGATGCGGCTGCTGTTTACCGCACAACAGCGCAGGCACCCAGTCGCAAAGTTCAATCCAAGAGGCTGCGGACTGACGTACCGCGCGATCTTGACGGCTGATATGCAGAATTTTCGCCCAGAACCACTCAGACGAATACACGCCGCCGATATAGCGCGTGTAGTCAGGGAACAAACCGTTGCGGCATAGTTGGTTGATCTCCTCAGCTTCTTCGATAGCGGTATGGTCTTTCCACAACACAAACATCGCATTCGGGTTATTGGCAAATTCCGGCAGTAATGCCAGCACATCGCCGTCATCATTAATCGGCGCTGGCGTTGAGCCGGTGGAATCGACACCGATCCCGACCACCGCAGCACGTTGTTCCGCATTCATCCTTGCTACCACAGCTTTGATCGCCTTTTCGAGCGATTCAATATAGTCGAGCGGATGGTGGCGAAATTGGTTGGCGGGCGCATCGCAAAACAGTCCTTGTTTCCAGCGCGGATAGTAGACGACTTCGGTATCTAACTCCTGACCGGTCACACAATCTACGGCGAGCGAACGCACCGAGTCACTACCAAAATCCAGCCCGATTGCAATGGGGTTCACGCGCATTCCCTATCTCCTGTTATATAGATTTCACTGCTAACCAACATAGGAAATAGGCCCCCTTTAGCGTGAGGATGGCTTAGCTACATGTATGTATTTTTCAGCTACGACTTGCTTTTATGTGACCCGCATCAAAAGTTTTGATTGTTATTGAATTGCTAAATATATGCACAAAATGGCTGTATTTTTCTGGTGTGATTTTGCTCTCTATTTGTTCTTTAATTAGCCGCTACAACTTAGCCCGTCCTACACAACGACCTTACATTGCAGCGTGATATCAATATGTTTGGTATCTGCTGCGCTAAACCCCCTAAATTCGTACACCTAGCTTTGCGTCGTTAAACAGCATGCTCTGTATGACAAATCTGCTACATAAGAATGACGAAATTGGAGAGTTAGAAATATGCATAAATTCACTAAGGCTTTGGCTGCCATTGGACTGGCTGCCGTTATGTCACAATCCGCTATGGCCGAGAACATGAAACTCGGTTTCTTGGTTAAGCAACCGGAAGAACCTTGGTTCCAAACGGAATGGGCATTTGCCGATAAAGCCGGAAAGGATTTGGGATTCGACGTGATTAAAATTGCCGTTCCTGACGGTGAGAAAACGTTAAACGCGATTGATAGCCTCGCGGCTAGCGGTGCTAAAGGCTTTGTCATTTGTACTCCCGATCCCAAGTTAGGCCCTGCGATTATCGCTAAGGCGCGTAGCTACGATTTAAAAGTCATCGCCGTCGACGATCAGTTTGTGAATGCCAAAGGCAAGCCGATGGAAAATGTGCCATTGGTGATGATGGCGGCCAGTGAAATTGGCGCGCGCCAAGGGCAAGAGCTGTGGAAAGAGATGAACAAGCGCGGCTGGAAAGTCGATGAAACTGGGGTGATGGCGATTACCGCCGATGAACTGGATACCGCACGTCGCCGTACCACAGGCTCAATGGATGCATTAAAAGCGGCGGGCTTCCCTGAAAAACAAATCTACAAGGTGCCAACCAAATCGAATGATATTCCCGGCGCGTTTGACGCGGCCAACTCCATGTTAGTTCAGTATCCGAAAGTCAAAAACTGGCTGATCGTTGGCATGAATGACAACACCGTTCTTGGCGGCGTGCGCGCAACGGAAGGCCAAGGATTTAAAGCCGATAACGTCATCGGTATTGGTATCAACGGCGTCGATGCGGTTAGCGAACTTTCTAAAGCCAACCCAACGGGCTTCTACGGTTCTCTGTTACCAAGCCCCGATATCCATGGCTACAAGAGCATCCAGATGCTGAATGATTGGGTGACGAAAGACGTTGAGCCCGCCAAGTTCACGGCGGTGACCGACGTGGTGCTGATCACGCGTGATAACTTCAAAGAAGAGCTGAAAAAGAAAGGGTTATAGCGGCAGTCTTCATTTTAAAGTGAAACGGATCTCGTACTTCGATGGCGAGATCCTATCAATTCATGACTTTAGCCAACTGTTGCTTTGGTCGCAGGCTGGCAAGGAGAGGGTTTATGACCTCCAACGTACCCTATTTGGAATTCTGTCATATCGGGAAAACATTTCCTGGGGTGAAGGCGCTGGATGACATCAGTTTTAGCTGCCAAGCCGGTCAGATCCATGCCCTGATGGGCGAAAACGGCGCGGGAAAATCAACGTTGCTGAAAATTCTCAGCGGCAGCTATACGCCGACGCAGGGTGAAATTGTGCTTAAAGGCGAGTCGGTTCAATTCAATAAAACCACCGATGCGCTAGATGCTGGCGTGGCCATTATTTACCAAGAGCTGCATTTAGTGCCTGAAATGACGGTGGCTGAAAATATTTATCTGGGCCAGTTACCGGCTAAAAAAGGCTTCGTGAATAATTCACTGCTGAATTACGAAAGCCGTTTGCAGCTTGAACATTTAGGGTTGGATATTGATCCGCAAACGCCGCTGAAATATCTCTCCATCGGCCAGTGGCAGATGGTTGAGATCGCTAAGGCACTGGCACGAAATGCCAAAGTGATTGCTTTTGATGAACCCACCAGCTCGCTGTCGTCGCGGGAAATAGAACAGCTATTTCGCGTGATCCGCGAACTTCGGGCGGAAGGGCGCGTGATTATCTATGTGTCGCATCGCATGGAAGAGATCTTCGCATTGAGCGATGCCATTACGGTGTTTAAAGACGGCAAATATGTAAAAACGTTTGTCGACATGCAGCAGGTCAATCATGAGTCGTTGGTTCAGGCCATGGTGGGACGTGATTTGGGTGATGTTTACGGCTATCAGCCGCGTGAACATGGGCCGGTTCGTCTTGCGGTTGAAGAGGTGTTGGCACCGGGTGTTAAGCAGCCGGTTTCGTTGCAGGTCAAACAAGGCGAAATTGTTGGGCTCTTTGGATTAGTCGGCGCTGGCCGTAGCGAACTAATGAAAGCACTGTTTGGTGGCACCAAAATCACGCAGGGAAAAGTGCTGTTGGACGGGCATGATATGCAGGTGCGCAGCCCGATAGATTCGATACGCCAAGGTATGATGCTATGCCCTGAGGATCGCAAAGCAGACGGCATTATTCCCGTTCATTCGGTGCGCGAGAATATTAACATCAGCGCACGGCGCAATACGCTAACCGCAGGGTGCCTGATAAATCATCCGTGGGAAGTTAAGAATGCGGATCAACGCATCAGTGCGCTAAATATCAAAACCCCAAGTCCAGAACAACTGATTATGAATCTCTCCGGTGGCAATCAGCAGAAAGCCATTTTGGGACGCTGGCTGTCTGAAGATATGAAGGTCATTTTACTGGACGAGCCGACGCGCGGCATTGACGTAGGCGCTAAACACGAAATCTATCATGTGATCTATCAGCTGGCAGAGCAGGGTATTGCCGTGCTGTTTGCATCGAGTGATTTGCCTGAGGTGCTTGGCCTTGCCGATCGCATCATTGTGATGCGTGAGGGCGCAGTGTCTGGCGAGTTGCTGCGTGAAGACGCCAGCGAGGCCAAAGCGCTGGCGCTCGCCATGCCGGGTATATCCACTTCCTCTCATGCGGCCTGAAAAAGTCTAGGAGCAGAATTATGTCGAGTGTCACGTCTACGCCGGCGACGGTTAAAGCAGGAAAAAAGGGGCTTCATCTCAGCCGCATTTGGGATAGTTACGGCATGCTAGTGGTGTTTGCCGCGCTATTTATTGCCTGTTTGATTTTTGTGCCTAATTTTGGGTCGTTTATCAATATGAAGGGGCTGGGGCTGGCTATCTCGATGTCGGGCATGGTGGCCTGTGGGATGCTGTTTTGCTTAGCATCGGGTGATTTTGACCTGTCAGTTGCCTCGGTCATTGCCTGCGCGGGCGTTACTACGGCTGTGGTCATTAACATGACCGAAAGCCTGTGGATCGGTATTTTTGCCGGTTTGTTGCTGGGCGCGGTATGTGGTTTGGTGAATGGTTTTGTAATTGCTCGTTTAAAGATTAATGCGTTGATCACCACGTTAGCCACGATGCAGATTGTGCGCGGCTTAGCCTACATTATTTCAGATGGTAAAGCGGTGGGCATCGAAGATGAGCGCTTTTTTGAATTGGGTTATGCCAACTGGCTAGGACTACCGGCACCGATTTGGATCACCGTTATCTGTTTTATTCTGTTCGGTTTCTTGCTCAATAGAACCACTTTTGGGCGAAATACCTTAGCGATTGGCGGTAACGAAGAGGCCGCTCGTCTCGCTGGGGTCCCGGTGGTGCGTACCAAAATTATTATCTTCGTGTTGTCGGGATTGGTATCGGCGGCGGCGGGGATCATTTTGGCTTCGCGCATGACCAGCGGTCAGCCAATGACGTCAATTGGCTATGAGCTGATAGTTATCTCGGCCTGCGTGCTGGGGGGCGTATCGCTCAAGGGTGGGATTGGCAAAATATCTTATGTCATCGCGGGTGTACTGATTTTGGGTACGGTGGAAAACGCGATGAATTTGCTGAATATTTCACCGTTCTCTCAGTACGTGGTGCGCGGGGTTATCTTGCTGGCAGCGGTAATTTTTGACCGCTACAAACAGCTCTCCAAGAAAAGTCTGGGGTAATCCCATAGGGGACAAAATTTACGCCTGAAACGTGAGCTGAAATAGGGTGAGTCCTGATTGTTAAGTTTAAATTATAGATAATTATTTATCTGCTTCACATTTTTACAGCAATTATGAGCAGCGTTTTCGCTGCTCTGTAAACTAATTAGGTGGTTTACTAATGGATGGGAGGGACGATGTATCAACGTTTAACGCAGGACCCACAACCAAACCCCTTATTACCGGGATACAGTTTTAACGCTTATTTGGTCGCAGGATTAACGCCGATTACTGCCGATGGACCATTAGACTTCTTTATTGATCGTCCTGAGGGCATGAAAGGCTATATCCTCAATTTGACGATCAAAGGTGAAGGCCGCATTTTTAGCGGCAAAGAGGGAGAAGAAACGTTATACAGCAAACCGGGAGAGTTGCTGTTATTTCCGCCGAAAGCCAGTCATTTTTATGGACGCTCATCGGAAAGCGATTGTTGGTATCACCGCTGGGTCTATTTTCGTCCGCGCGCCTATTGGGCCGACTGGTTGGAATGGCACAGTCAGGTTAACGGCGTAGGGCACATGGTGCTGCCTGAAAATACATTGCTAGAGTTTGATCGCTTGTTTGCCAATATTGAGCAAACACACAAATCGGGTCGTCGCTTTGCTGAAGAACTGGCAATGAATTTACTCGAGCGGTTGCTGCTGCGCGCGATGGAAGAAGATCCTCAGGCACCACAGCGCATTATGGATGCTCGTATTATTGAAGCCTGCCAGTTTATTACCGGCAATTTGGCCGATGAGCTGCGCATTGAAGACGTAGCGAAACACGTTTGCTTATCTCCGTCGCGCCTTGCACATCTTTTCCGTGAACAGGTTGGTGTGAATATTCTGCGCTGGCGTGAAGATCAGCGGGTTATCCGCGCCAAGCTCCTGCTGCAAACCACTCAAGAACCCATTGCGACCATTGGCCGTGTGGTGGGCTACGACGATCAGCTCTATTTTTCACGCGTATTCCGCAAGCGCGTTGGTGTTAGTCCGAGCGATTACCGTCGTCGTAATCATGAAGTTAATGATTCCTCATCGATGAGTGCGGGAGATCGCCGGCAGAGCGAAAGACAGAGTACGTTGCTGAGAGTTTAGATAGGTGACAATGTCACTTTTCTTGTGTTCTCTGATCATAAATTCCTGCTGTTTTTTTGCTCTCCAATATTTTGATTTTGTTCCGCTATGCGAGTGCCACAGTTGCTGTGTTTGCATAGCGGAGTTCTTGTTTAATAATTACCCGCCTAATCAAGATCGCACCAAGATCGCACTGCGTCCCCTTGCTCCTTGTCCTAAAACAGGCTATCAAATAGCACTATCTTAATATTTCGATAACAATGTATAAGTTGAAAAGATGACCTAAGGTCATCTCTCACTCTTTTGATTGCTAGGGCAGCGAGGTTTTGTATGGCGGATTCAATTCGTGTTGGGCTGATCGGCTATGGCTTTGCCGGTAAAACGTTCCATGCACCGTTGATTGCTGGCACGCCGGGGCTAACATTAGCGGCGGTTTCAAGCAGCGATGCCAAGAAAGTGCGCGCTGATTGGCCGGGAATGACGGTGGTGGGTGAACCTGGGCAGCTTTTTACCGATCCCAATATTGATATGGTGGTTATCCCAACGCCGAACATTACGCATTATCCTCTCGCAAAGCAGGCGCTGCTAGCGGGTAAACATGTGGTGGTGGATAAGCCTTTCACGGTAAATCTACAGGAAGCACGCGAGTTAGACATGCTGGCTAAGCAGCAAAAACGGCTGTTGTCAGTGTTTCATAATCGCCGTTGGGACAGCGATTTTCTCACGTTAAAAACCCTACTGGCGGAAGGCGCGCTGGGTGATGTGGTGCAGTTTGAATCCCACTACGATCGTTTTCGTCTGGAAGTGCGTGACCGCTGGCGCGAAAAAGCGGGCGCGGGCAGTGGGATCTGGTTTGATCTTGGCTCACACTTGCTCGATCAAGCTTTACAGCTGTTTGGCAAACCTCAAAGTCTGTTGGCGGATCTGGCAGCGATGCGGCCAAACTCGCAGACCACGGACTATTTCCACGCCATTTTATATTACTCCGATAAGCGCGTTATTTTGCACGGCAGCATGGTAACGGCCGCTGAAACGCCACGTTATGTGGTTCATGGCACGAAAGGCAGCTACATTAAACATGGATTAGATCCGCAAGAAGATCGTTTGAAGGCCGGTGAGCGCCCACCGCAGGCGGATTGGGGTTATGACATGCGTGATGGCGTGCTAACGCTGGTGCAAGACGACATGATGGCTGAGCAGTCGTTGCTGACTATTCCGGGTAACTATCCGGCGTATTATGCCGGTATTCGTGATGCGATTAACGGTGACGGTGATAATCCCGTGCCGGCTTGCGAGGCGATAACCGTGATGGAACTGCTAGAGCTGGGACAAGAGTCTTCGCTACAGCAAAGAGCGTTGCCGTTACCTGTTTAGTGCGGCTCCGTTATCTCCGTGCTGATACTTGTTCGCTGATGTTACGGCGAGTAGTCTCAGATAAGCCTTCTTTCGTATATTTATAGAATCACAGAAAGAAGGCTTTGTTTTTTTATTCGACCCTATGTAAATGCACTTTTTTTGGTAAGGGATGTTGAGTTATGTCTTGGCTGCAACGTTTGCGGATTGATAAGTTTTTACTGGTTCTGATTTGTGTGGTGATTCTGGCGTCGTTGTTCCCTTGTGAAGGGATCTACAAAAAGGTCTTTGAGCATCTCACCACGGCGGCGATTGCGTTGCTGTTCTTCATGCACGGTGCCAAGCTTTCACGTGAGGCCATCGTTTCTGGGATGGGCCATTGGAAGCTGCATTTAGTGGTCTTTCTCAGTACGTTTGCGCTTTTTCCTCTGCTCGGGTTAGCGCTCAACGTGGTGGTGCCTAATCTTTTGAGCCCCGCGCTTTATCTCGGTTTCCTTTATTTGTGCGCTTTGCCTGCCACCGTTCAGTCGGCGATTGCTTATACCTCGATGGCGGGGGGAAACGTTGCCGCCGCTATCTGCAGCGCATCGGCGTCCAGCATTCTGGGTGTGTTCCTGTCGCCACTGCTGGTGGGACTGTTGATGCATACGCAAGGGGGCGAAACCGATACGCTGCACGCGATTGGCTCGATTATCCTGCAATTGATGGTTCCGTTTGTGGTGGGGCATTTGTCTCGCCCGCTGATTGCCAAATGGGTCGATCGTCATCGCAAGCTGATTAATATTACTGACCGGTCTTCGATTTTATTGGTGGTCTATACCGCATTCAGCGAGGCCGTTATTGAAGGCATCTGGCACCAGATTGATGTTTGGTCATTGCTGTCAATCGTTGTCTTCTCTACCGTGCTGCTAGCCATTGTGCTGGTTATCAATACCTTTGCTGCTCGTTGGCTAGGGTTTAATACCGCGGATGAAATTACCATTGTGTTCTGTGGCTCTAAAAAGAGTTTGGCAAATGGCATTCCGATGGCAAACGTACTTTTCCCAGCCTCAGCGGTGGGCATGATGGTTCTGCCGTTGATGATCTTCCACCAAATCCAGCTGATGGTATGCGCGGTATTGGCGCAAAGGTATGTCAATCGGGGGAAGAAGGTGACCGATGAGCAGGGGAAGGAATAGGGTATGAATATGTGGGTTTTGTGTAAGGTTTCGTCCGCCTATTATACCGAGTTCCATTGATATACTAGTGAAGGCGTCCGAGCAAGGCGGCTCAATCGCCTTTATAGCTTAAGTGTGGTGTAAAGTTACGTCCGCCTAAAATTCCGAATTCTACCTGTGCATCGTGCAGGCGTCCGTGTTAGGGGGCCAATCGCCGCCCCCTAACAACCCGGCTTGGCACCCCCTTCCAGCCCGCTACGCGGGTGCCCTCATTTCATCATTCCGGTCTTAACGGAACGAACGGCAATCGCGGATATTCGGCGCATCCTTGCGCCTCACCCCTACGGGGCCAACGCAAGCGTTGTTCAAATTTGCTCCCAGCAAATTTGTCCATGGCTCCTCCGTTCTTTTGCCGACGTCCAGTCGGCAAATCCTAGCCTGCATTCCTCAATTCGGCTGAAGAACAACGTGCCGGATAAGGTCAAACCCAAAAGACAAAAGACAAAAACTCTATCTGTTTTTAAGTTTAAGTCGTGGGATTTAGAGCAGTGAAAACAGGATGTTTTCACGAGGGGAGGAGGCGCCAAGGATGGCGCATGCCGACCCGGTGCGGAGATGGCGTCTCGGATAAAAGCGCGAGGATTGAAGGGGCGCGCGCTGGCGCCCCTCATCGTACGCCTTCGATTTAGCTATATGTGATAGCCGTTATTGATAGGCGGACGAAACTTTACACCAAGGCAGCATTGGCACTTGGCGAACGAAACCTTACCCTATTTTCTTCTCTCGCAGAGCGCGTTTCTCATCTTCAGAAATAAACGCCATCTCCAATCCATTGATCTGGGCGGTGCGGATTTCTTCCGGCGTTAGCCCTGCGGCAGGTGCGGCGACGTTATACTCATGCGCCAGCTCAATGCCTTCTACTGCAGGGTCGTCCGTGTTAATTGAGGCCAGAATACCGTGACGTAGGAAGGTTTTCAGCGGGTGATTTTCCAGTGAAGCTACGGTGCTGGTTTGAATATTGGACGTCAGGCAGGATTCCATCCCGATGCGATTTTCAGCTAAATAATCCAGCAGCTTGGTATCTTCAACCGCTTTAACTCCGTGGCCGATACGCTCTGCACCTAGTTCATGAATAGCTTGCCAGATGCTTTCAGGGCCTGCTGCTTCGCCAGCATGAACTGTAATACGTAAGCCTGCGTCGCGTGCGCGATTGAAATGATTGAGGAATAAAGATCCTGGGAAGCCAAGTTCGTCACCGGCCAAATCTAATGCGGTGATGCCTTCACGGTAGGCCAGTAGAGCATCTAATTCTTTTAAGCAGGCGCTTTCGCCAAAAGTGCGGCTCATGATGCCGATGAGGCGAGTCTCAACGCCAAAATCACGAACGCCTGCACGCACGCCGTCGATCACGGCTTCCACGACACCTTGCACAGGCAACTGGTGTTTCATCGCCATGTAATACGGCGAGAAACGTAGCTCTGCATAGTCGATACCGGCACGTAATGCATCTTCCACGTTTTCGTAGGCAACGCGGCGGCACGCGTCTAGAGAGCCTAAAACAGCAACGCCCCAATCTAGTTTCTGTAGAAAACTGACTAAGTCTGGTGCGGTATCGGTGATTTGTACGTGAGGGCGCAGGGCTTCCAGCTCTTCGGCAGGCAGTGCCAAATTGAACTGACGACCCAGTTCCAGAATAGTTTGTGGACGAATGTTACCGTCAAGATGACGATGGATATCGGTCAGAGGAAGGCGGGTGTCAATCATGATATGCACTCTCAGTTATTCTGGATAAAGTGCGTAACAGTATAAAAACAATACACTGCAAATTACCAGTGAGTTGCATAAAAATGTGACTTACATCACAAATAAGTGACGATAGTCTCAATTTTACGAGGGGCTGTATAAATATACAGTATCAATTAAATGATAAAAAATAGACATCGCAATGATGAGATACGCGATTAATCCTCGAACAGCTTTTCGATGGATTTGGTTGGGTAGAAAAGCGAGTTTGCGTTATTGCCCGTGAGAGCGATAAATCCAAGCTTCAGGTAGAACTGCTTTGCTTTCTCATTGAGTGCATCGACAAACATACCGTGAACGCCCACGGCAAGCGATGCTCGATAAACCACTTGCATCGCGTGAGTCACCAGCGCCGTTCCCCATTCTTGTCCATGGAGATCTTTTTGAATGGCGAGACGCCCTAAAGTGATACTGGGTACGTTGACATAAGGCACTTTGCGTTTCTGGGTATTTGACGGCAGCGTTTCCTTTTCGAAGCAGCTACCAGATAGCGTGTAATAACCAACGACTTTGGGTTTTAGCGTTTGGGTTATGAGTAAATAGCCACGTAAAATTCGCGCATTATGCTGGCGGGCCAAATGATCGGTAAGGAATACATTCAGGGATTCTTCGCCGCAGTCAAAGTCGGAGAAATCGTATTCAGCCTCACTCGAAAAAATCGCAATGGTTAAGTCAGGCATTGACTATTCCATACTTTGCAGACGTTTGGCTGCGCGTTTAAGTCTATCGTTCGGTGCCGGTGGGGTGCTGATGGCATCCATTACCAGTTTCCATGACTCATCGCTGAGGATCAAGCGACGGTGTTGCTCGATAACTTCCGCTGCACGTTCAGAGGCGCTGGTAAGCATAAACTGCGTGATAGTTTGGTTGGACATCGCCGCAGCTTCTTCGATGGCGTTTTTGTCTTCGTCAGTTAATCGAAGATCGATACGCTGTTTTTTTAATGCAGACATACTGTATTCCTCGACGGCTCGCGCTTGCGGCAGTCATTTTTCACAAATAGGTTTTAAACGGTTCGAATAAATTCAATATTGGATGTGTACGGTATTTTTCCGTACGTTGACTATAGAAGCGTTCGAACAAACTTTCAACCAGTAAATGGGGCGCTGGAAGTGTGCCGCTTTTGAGCACAAGGGTTTTGCTGGGACGTGAGAGGAGTCGGTTTGGGCGTTAAATTTGACGGGGGTTTATTTCCCCGTCGCTGAGCTGCAACGGGGGATGTTTAGACTGGCTATTTAACTAACTTATTTAAAGCAGAAATTAGTTTTTGCACGCCTAATTCAACCTTACTGCGTGGGCAGCCAACGTTAAGGCGAACGAAGCCACGGCCTTCTTCACCGTAGGTAAAACCGGGCATAATTGCCACCTTTTCCTCGTCAATGAGTACGCGCTGTAGCTCTTGATCGTCTACGTCCAGAACGCGCAGATCTATCCATGCCAAATACGTTGCCTGTGGAATTTTCCAGACTAATTGTGGGAAGGCTTGGTTAAGCTCGGTGGCGACGTATTCCAGATTAGACTGCAGATACGCGCGCAGTTCGTCTAGCCACGGCTGGCCTTCACGATAGGCAGCGATATGCGCCGCAACGGCAAGCACCGCCGGAGAAGAAAGACCATCTTTGCTTTTAAGCTGTAAGAAATAGGCGTCACGAGTGGCGGGATCGTTAATGAAGCCATAGGCACCGGTTAAGGCTGGGATGTTGAAAGACTTGGAGGCGGAGGTGAGCAATGCCCACGGTGTTTTTCCCACTTCATTCCACGGAAGGTGTTGACGATCGCCCCACGTCATATCCATGTGAATTTCATCACTGATGACCTTCACGTCGTGCCGTTCACACAGCTCAGCCATGGTTTCCAGTTCGGCACGTGTCCAAACTTTCCCCGTTGGGTTTTGCGGGCTGCATAGCAACAGCACTTTGGTTTGTGGGCGAGCCAGTAGCGCCTCTAAGTGGGCCATGTCGCAGAACCATTCACCCTCAGATTGCTTCATCGGGCAGGCCAGCAATTGGCGCTGATTACCAAGCACCACTTTATAGAAAGCATCGTAGGCGGGTGTATGGGTGACAACGCATTCACCGGGCTGAGTCCATAGGCGAATGAGCTGCGCCACCATATAGATTACGGAAGGACCATAAACGGCGGTGTCGGTATCTATAGCGCTATTAAAACGCTTAGCGTACCAGTGACGCAGTGCGCCGAGGAAATCTTCGTGCTGCCAGCGGCTGTAGCCGAGCACGCCGTGCGCAATGCGTTTTTCCAGTGCCTGCGTAATGCAAGGGGCGGTTGCAAAATCCATATCGGAAATGGTGAACGGCAGCAGATCGTTAACACCAAAACGATCGCCAATATAATCCCACTGGGTACACCACGTGCCGTGACGGTCAACAGTCTTAGAAAAATCAAACATATTTCATTCGCCTTAATTTGATGTTTGCTCGAATGAGAAATAAAGCGGGGCGCTAAGCGCCCCAAATGTATGGTCAAACAAGGTTATACGCTTGGCTGAGCTATTAGGTAGTCTAATTCATCTTTGACCGACTGTACCTGTGGCCCAATAACAACCTGCAAATTATGCTCATTGACATGTACCACGCCAATGGCACGCAGATTTTTCAGCGTTGCATCATCAACCAGTTTCATGTCTTTCACCGAGAGGCGCAGGCGGGTAATACAGTTGTCGAGTGACACAATATTATCCGCGCCACCGAGTGCAACCAAAATCCCCGGGGTGTCATAACCTGATTTGCTTGAAGAGGCAGCCTTGGCTGATTTCTCGCTGGTGGTGCTGTTATCAATATCGCGACCCGGCGTTTTGATGTTGAAGCGGGTGATAGCGAAACGGAAGATAGCGTAGTAAGCAACGAACCATACCGCGGCAACCACAGGAACCATATACCATTTGGTTTGTAGGCCGTGCAGAACGCCAAACACCACGAAGTCGATGATATTGCCGTCGGTGTTACCGATAGTCACGCCGAGCACGGACATGATGGTGAAGCCCAAACCAGTCAGAATAGCGTGGATCAGATATAAGAACGGCGCGACAAACAAGAACAGGAATTCAAGTGGTTCAGTGGTACCACCAACAACACAGGCAACCACGCCAGAAATCAGCAGGCCTTTAATTTTATGACGGTTTTCAGGACGCGCACAGTGGTACATCGCTAATGCAGCACCCGGTAAACCACCTAAGAAAGCGGGCATTTTGCCCTGAGACAGGAACTGCGTTGCGCTTTCTGAGAAGCCGTGAGTGGTAGGGCAAGAAAGTTGGGCTTGGAAGATGGTCAACGCACCGCTAACGGAGTGGCCGCAAACGTCCATGGTGCCGCCCGCTTCGGTGAAGCGAATAATGGCAACCAGAATGTGCTGCAAACCAAACGGTAATAGCAGACGCTCACCGGTACCGAAGATCATCGGACCAAATGCGCCAGCGCTATGGATCAGGCGACCCAGGCCATTAATGCCCATCGCGAACCACGGCCAGATCAATGGCACCAGCAGACCAAGCAGGCCTAAAACCAGCAGGGTGATAATAGGAACAAAGCGGGTACCGCCGAAGAACGAAAGCGCATCCGGCAGACGAATAGTACTAAAGCGTTCGTGCAGTAAGAACACCACAATCCCGACGATAATCGCACCCAAAATACCGGTATCAATAGACTGAATACCCAGCACGGTTTGAATGTTATTGGCTTTCAGCACCAGAGGGTCAATGCTTGGCAAAATCCCTTTGGTCGTCAGATAGAAGTTGGTGGCCAGATTGAATACGGTAAAACCTACGAATCCGGCAAACGCAGCAACGCCTTTATTATCGCGCGCCATACCCAACGGGATAGCAACGGCGAACATCACTGGTAGGAAGCTAAAACCGAAGGAGCCAATTTTGCTCATCCAGGTAAACAGCAGTTGAAGCGGGGTATTATCCAGCACCGGCAATAACGTTAAAACATCGCGGCTGCTCAGCGAGCTACCAATTCCCAGCATAATGCCGCAGAAAGAGAGCAGCGCCACGGGCAGCATAAAGGTCTTACCAAGGCTTTGGAAAAACTCCCATAGTGTAATTTTTTGTTTGGTCTGGGTGGGCATGGACACTCCTGATGGAAAGATCCGTGGATAGGATCGCTGTTTCTAATAAAAATTATCAACTAGTCTTAGTCTTTCTGGTAAAAGAAGATAAAACGTTTTACCAAACAAAACCATTTGCCGGATCACAGTTCTCAAAATCAGTGTTAATGTGAATTATGCGAGATTGGATTAAATGTTTTACTAAAAAATACGGTAAAATAACCTACGGAAATGAATACCCTATGCTATCGACAAGTGAATAATTAACGGCATGAACCCGAAAAAGATCACCATTACCGACGTTGCGCAGCATGCAGGCGTATCAGTCACTACCGTTTCTCTGGTCCTCAGCGGCAAGGGGCGTATTTCTGATAAAACCTGTCACCGTGTTAATTCGGCGATTGAAACGCTTGGTTATGTACGCAATCAGCAGGCTGCCATGCTGCGCGGAAGTGTGTCTAACGTGATCGGGCTTATCGTTAGTGACATCAGCGAGCCGTTTTATGCCGAAGTGGCAGCCGGAATTAGTGAAATCTTGGAAGCGCAGGGCAAGGTATTATTTCTCACGCAGTGCGGTAAAAATGGGCTGCATCTGGCTCGTTGCCTTGATAGCCTGAGTGGTTACGGCGTTGATGGTATTATTGTCGGCAGCGGGCGCTTTCTTAGCGATGAGATGAAACAAAAGGCGCGAGATATGCATTTGCCGTTGGTGTGCGCCGCGCGAGCCAGCGAATTTGATGATATCGACGTTATTCGCCCTGATAACTCGCAGGCGGCAAAGATGGCCACAGAATATTTAATTAAGCATGGTCATCGCCAGATTGCCTATCTCGGCGGGGAAAGCAGTTCCCTTACGCGCGCCGAACGCTTAGGTGGTTTTTGCGGAACGTTGATTCAATATGGTCTGCCGTTCAAATCTGAGTGGGTCGTCGAATGTGATTGTAAGCAACAGGACGCGGCGGAAGCCACTAAAAAGCTGTTGAATCACCACCCTAAAATTACCGCCATCTTGTGCCATAAGGCGTCTATTGCTATGGGGGCTTATTTTGGCGTAATCGGCATGGGCAATAGCGTGGGTAAAGACGAAAACGAAAGCTACTATTCGCGTCAGGTTGCATTAATAGGCTTTGGTGATGTGCCGGAAGCGGAACTGACTGATCCTCCGCTGACCTTCATTAGTAGCTCCGCGCGTGAAATTGGCTATAGCGCGGCGAACCGTATGCTACAGCGTATTGATGCGCCGGATGAACAGGTCCAACATATTATTTTGCCGCCCAAGCTGATTGCTAGAGGCTCGGCGTAATCCTTTCTGAATCGGCTTAAAAAAAACGGCCCCAAAAGAGGCCGCTTATCGTTAACGTCGTGTCTGAATGCTGAATCAATTCCCCGCAGGGGCTGCGCTCTGATCCTGCATACCACCTAAAATCCCAAACAGGCCAACAAACTGAGCCAGCGGCATTTTGGTGCCATTCAAATCAACCTGACCATCGGCATAGCTGAAGCTGCTCGAAATCACGTTGTCTTTTTGCGTTGTCAGTTTAAACATCTGACCCATGGCGGAAATGCTTTGAACCTGTTGTCCAGCTAAACGTTTCGCATCTTCGGCGTTATAACCTTCTAATTCAGCTGCCTGAGAAGCCAACTGGGTCGCCATCGGCATGGAGATAGCCAGTTTTGCGTCCAGCTTTTTGATTGATTGCAACATCAACGGCTCGCCGGTGGTTTCAGCCTGAGGCTGAGGATTCGCAAGATTGAGATCCAAGCTAAACTGGCTTTCACCCTGAGCTGTTTTCCAGCTCAGCGGCTGTATATTCAGCGTTGGGTTTCCGGTGAGCAGAGCAGGCATATTCTTTTCAATCAGTGCCGCTAATTCTTGCTGATAGACATCAGGATCGACGTCGTCGCCCTGCGCCAGTTGGCGATTGATAAAATCATTATACTGTGAGGCAAAGGCTTTTAATCCTTTACCATCAACGCCGTTAAATTTCAGCGTTAAGGCACCCTGACCGAAGTCTTTGCCGCTGATTTTTAATGCATCAAGCGTGTAGCTCAGAACGCCATTGAGGTTTTTATCATCCTCGCCCATGTTGGCATCTAACTTGAAGCCGTCTAATACTGCAGATTCTTTGCCATCGACAGACACTGACAGGTGCTTGGCATTCATTTTCTGCGAGCCGATATTCAGATCTAACTTACCGCGATGGCTATCGCTTTCCATCGTGAAGCCTTGCAGAGTGATTTGCTCTTGTTGGCCCATTTCATTTGGCGCGGAGATCGCCACGTTATCGCTGTTCATGTCGAGTTTCAGCGTGGAAAGATCTTTAGCGACGTCTGCGTTAATCACTGCGCCGTCAAATTTCACTGAAATCTTATCTTTTGCGTAATCGACAGGGATTAGCGTAATTTTCGACTGTGTATCGCCGTTGTAGGCGATACGTGTATCAGCATCAACCAGCGATTTGCCCTTAGTGGCATCAAACAATGCTTTTACCGCTGGCGTGTTTTCTAATTCGGTATGTACGGATGCCATGCTCGGCACAAAGTTGAAGTTCTTGAGCTGTGCTAGCGGGAATGGCCCGTGAGTAATGGTTTCTTTCAGTACAATCTGTTCACCGGCTTTGAGGCTTGGCTCGCCTTTGAAGGTTGGATCGTTTTGCAGAATATAGCGAATATCGGTCGAGAACAGATGACGGTTGTAGTCTTCGTAGCTGAGTTTTAACCCTGCTTTAGGGAAATAGTTGTTGATCTGGCTATTAACGTTCTCAACCTCAGTCGTCATTCGTTGCTCAATGAGCTTGCCGGTATACCAAGAGGCTCCGGTCCAGGCCGCGCCTAATACAACAATGACCGCAACCGCGACAGCTGATTTTTTCATATTGAGTTCTTCCTTAAGCCTTAAATGTGCTGCCGCGAGGGAAATGCCTCAAAAACGGCGTGTCGAACAAATGATGATAGACGTATAACAAAAAAACGCCCGTAGGCGCTTTTCATTGTGGCGTTAAACCCTTTCAATGTAAACCAAGCCCATTCGCAAATACTTATCTGAATTTGCAGGGGAAAGGGATTCTTCCACCAAGGTTTACATGAGGTTTATTTTCGTCGCATAAATCAGAGCTCATTAAACACGCGGGCGAGTTGGCCGTGGCCTTGCACCTGCACTGGCGACTCACTGGCTGGCAGATAACAGGATTCTCCTGGAACCAGCACGATACGCTGCTCCCCTTTGATAAGCGTAGCTTCACCGGTAATGCAGAATAGGATCGCCGCACTTTCTTGCGCTAACGACTGAGGCGCTTCAGTTAGGGTATGCACGGCAAAAGCAAAGTCTTCGACCGGAATAGGGAAGCGAGTTTCATGTCCGTTCACCACAGGGGCAGTCAGCAACGTGTTAGCTGGCTTAGCAATAAACTTCACATTGGCTAACAGTTCTGGCACATCGATGTATTTTGGCGTTAGGCCGGCACGCAGAACGTTGTCTGAGTTCGCCATGATTTCTAAGCCGACGCCATCCAAATACGCGTGCGGCGTTTCTGCATACAGGAACATACTTTGGCCTGGCTCAAGCTCAACGGTATTGAGCAGCAACGGTGAGAAGAGTCCGCTATCGTCTGGATAAAAGCGCGCAATGCCGCGTACGGCATCCCATGCTGGCCCTTGCTGGTGGTTTAGCGCTTCGGCAAGCACGCTTAAGGCATGCGATTTTTGTTCACCGGTCATGCTCAGCAAATTACCAAATAACACGGATAAATGCTGTGCGTCTGGCGATTGAATAAACTTCGCAATATCAGGATGCGCGCTGGCTACAGGCTGTAATAGCTGAGCAATCTCGGCAAATTCACGGAAGCCGTTCATCGCTTTGAAAGGCGTTAATGCATAAACCAGCTCAGGCTTATGATTAGGATCTTTGTAATTACGGTTTGCGGCATTGATCGCAATACCCGCGGATTCTTCACGTGCGAAACCCTCTTCTGCGGCATGTTTGCTTGGATGCACTTGAATCGATAACGGCTGTGCGGCGCACAGAACTTTGAATAAGAAAGGCAGTTCCCCAAAACGTTTCGCGACGGCGTTGCCTAGATTCCCGGTGAGATCTTTGGCGATCTCATCGCGTAATGACACCTTATTGCCGTTTTTATCCAAAACTTTAGAGCTGCTAAGCGGATGAGCCCCCATCCACAATTCAGCCATAGGTTTGTTATCTGGATTCGAGAAGCCATACAGCTTGCTCAGTGCATCGTGACTGCCCCAAGCATAGTTTTGTACGGCATTAATCATCTTTTGCATTGGTATCAACCTAAAGTGAAGTTAAAGCGAAACGTGAATATGAAAAATAAAGCTATTGCGCTAAGTAAACAGGAGAGGGCCTATCCGATGCAAGGATATTGATGTAAGAAATTCGTTTAGCTCTCACATTCTAACTGGTTGATATCCCGCTATACTCATTGGATTAATGATTAACTCATCGGAATCATGCTTTTAATCTCAAGGAGAAAATATGACAGCTATGCGTGTTGAAAGAGACTCTATGGGCGATATTGATGTACCTCAAGCGCGATTGTGGGGCGCGCAAACGCAACGTTCTTTGGAACATTTTCGTATTTCGGTGGAAAAAATGCCTCAGGCATTAATTGACGCTTTGGCATTGGTAAAAAAAGCCGCTGCGCAGGTTAATCTCGATCTCGGCTTGCTGAGCGAGGATAAAGCAGAGGCTATTATGCAGGCTGCTCAAGAGGTCATCGACGGCTTTCGTTATCAGGAGTTTCCGCTGGCCGTATGGCAAACGGGGTCGGGAACTCAAAGCAACATGAATATGAATGAAGTTTTGGCGAATCGCGCCAGTGAATTATTGGGGGGCGAACGCGGAAATGAACGTAAAGTTCATCCTAATGATGATGTGAATAAAAGCCAAAGTTCAAACGATGTTTTCCCTACGGCGATGCACGTTGCCGCCGTGCAAGCGATTCGTCTCCAGCTTCTGCCGCAAATAGACGTCCTGATCCAAACTCTACACGATAAATCAGAGCAATTTAACGACATAGTCAAAATTGGTCGCACGCATTTACAGGATGCGACACCGCTAACGTTGGGGCAGGAGATTTCTGGCTGGGTCGCTATGTTGATGCACAGTAAAAAGCATATTGAACATAGTTTGGCACATCTTTATGAATTGGCGCTGGGTGGAACCGCGGTAGGAACGGGGCTGAATACTCACCCTGAATATGCGGTTCGCGTGGCCAAAATGATTGCGCAACTGAGCGGGAGCGATTTTATCTCGGCACCGAATAAGTTTGAAGCCTTAGCGAGCTGTGATGCTCTGGTTCAATCTCATGGTGCATTGAAAGGACTGGCCGCCTCAATGATGAAAATCGCTAACGATGTAAGATGGTTAGCATCTGGCCCGCGTTGTGGGATCGGGGAAATTTCAATTCCTGAAAATGAGCCAGGTAGCTCAATTATGCCGGGTAAAGTTAATCCGACTCAATGTGAAGCGGTAACCATGCTTTGTGCTCAGGTGATGGGTAACGATGTAGCGATTAATATTGGCGGTGCGTCAGGTAACTTTGAACTTAATGTTTTCCGCCCACTTGTTATCCATAACTATTTACAGTCAATACGTCTACTGGCCGATGGCATTGAGAGTTTTAATGAGCACTGTGCACGCGGTATTGAACCTAACCGTCCTCGAATCAATCAGCTATTAAATGAATCATTAATGTTAGTGACCGCGCTGAATACGCATATTGGTTATGATAAAGCCGCCGAAATTGCCAAAAAAGCCCACCATGAAGGACTGACGTTAAAAGAGTCGGCTTTGCTGTTAGGCTATGTCACCGAATCGCAGTTTGATGAATGGGTGAAGCCACAGGACATGGTTGGGAGTCGAATCAATGCGTGACGTTGTCACGCTATTCAAGCTCACGGTATAAATGTAAACGAGGGATCAAGAGTTCCAGCTTTTTAGCTCGCGGACGATGTTTCACATTAATATTGTCCGCATCGTAATCACTTAAATCACCAAGAATAGGAGTGGGCGTTTCGCTAAACTCATCCGTTAATGCGATAAGCGGCATGCTACACGGGTGTTGTACCTGCTTCTGCTCTTCTTGATACCACACTCGCGCAATCGGCTGGACTTTCACCGGCCGTTTTATTTTGAGCTTAACGTCTTCCGGCAAACGCATGATGTCATCAAGTTCTTTGGTCACCATCGCCGCCCATTGTTCGCGTGAGTAGGGTGGAACAGAGCGATTGGCGGACAAACTTTTCTCGAGGCGATTAATCATCTCTTCGCGACTCATATTATTGATCACGCTTTTATTCGCCCATCCGAAGCGAACGGTGGAAGGGTTGTGCAGTACGGTTAATGCGCGATAGGCACTCAGCGTCAGCAAACCTTTAAGATGAGCATGAACAAATTCAAACCGTTGCTCAGGGGGAAGGCCAGATTCAACGGCGATAATCTTCTCTAGCTGTTTCTTGAGTTGGTTCACATCGTTAATCAGGGCGCTGGTGGATTTTACCTGCGCGTAACTGGCGGAAAAACAAAGCACGCCGGGCATACGAACCGCAGCTTTGCTGCTGATATGCTGCGCATGGTGATGGATGAACAAGCGGCGAAAGTGTTGTAAACCGGCTTCAAATGCTGACTCGCCCGAGCAGGGGATGACGCTGATTTTTGTAATGTCATCATGCTCTTTACCTTTCTCAATATCAGGCAACAAAAATACGTTTGCCTGTAGCGGTATCAGAGATTTCAAAACCGCATCAATCTCCACTAAGCCTTGCTCTAGCTGGCGAAAACACGTGTTCATACGGTCGATAACATGATTAGCTGACATAGGCTCTCTTATTGAATGAATTTAGTTACAACATACATTGTAGTTCATTACCTAAACGTTGTCTGTAACCACAGTGAAATTTCAAACAACCGTGTTACCTATTGGACCGAGAAAAAGCTTTGTAGTGAGGGAGGGGCTGATGTTGTCAGTTAGAATCCCCGTATGGCGGGGATTCTACTCGAGGATTAAATCCGTTTGGCTTCGGGCAGTTTTTCCAATGCTCGGCTGATCCACAGCGCCAAAACAAGCATGACGCTAAGGAAAATTACGATGCCGTTCCATCCATAGTTGTTCCAGAATACGCCACCGAGTGTACCGGCCACGCTGGAGCCGACATAATAACAGAATAGATAGAGTGATGATGCTTGGCCTTTAGCGCGGCGAGCACGGCGGCCAATCCAACTGCTTGCCACTGAATGAGCAGCAAAGAAGCCTGCGGTAAACAGCATCATGCCAATAAAAATGGTGGTGAGCGGGGCAAAAAGCGTAATCAACAACCCAATCAGCATAATAAGAATCGAAACCGTCAGCACCGGTCCACGACCAAATTTACTGGTTAACGCACCGGCTTTAGGTGAACTGTATGACCCTGTCAGGTAAACCACTGATAATAGGCCGACCAAAGCCTGACTGAGCGAGTATGGTGTGCCAAGCAGACGATAGCCAATATAGTTAAATAGCGTGACGAAACTCCCCATCAGCAGAAAACCTTCGGCAAAAAGCAGCGGAAGACCTTTGTCATGCCAGTGCAGCCGGAAGTTAATTAATAACGTTCTAGGACGGAGAGGTGTGGCTCTGAAGTGTTTCGACGCGGGCAGAATTTTCCAGAACATAAACGCCGCGGCCAGAGCGAACAAACCAATAATGGCCACCGCAATGCGCCAAGAGAAGAAATCTGTCAGAACGCCGCTGACTAAACGCCCACTCATTCCTCCAATCGAATTACCGCTGATGTACAGCCCCATAGAAAACGCGACTACGGCAGGATCGATCTCCTCGCTAAGATAAGTCATGGCGACCGCGGCAACGCCGCTCAACGAAAGCCCAACCAGCGCGCGCATCACTAAAATACCGTGCCAGCTAGTCATCATTGAACAAATTAACGTGCATATTGCCGCCATCAATAGCGCAGTAACCATCACCTGTTTGCGCCCAATTGCATCTGATAACGGGCCAGTGAACATCAACCCGACGGCAAGCAATCCCGTAGAGACGGAAAGTGACAGGCTACTGCTGGCCGGTGAAATCCCAAAATCATGCGACAGCACGGGCAAAATAGGCTGAACGCAATAGAGCAGGGCAAAAGTTGCCAGACCCGCAGAGAACAGCGCTAGGGTTACGCGGATAAACTGTGGTTGGCCACGTTCAATGTACGGAAGTTTGTTTAACGCGCGGCGCGTTGGCGCTACAGGCGACACAACAGACGAGTTTGAGGTTGTATCAATGCGAGACGGCATTGTTTCTGCCGGAGGGGTTTCCAATCTGTATCCTTACCGAAAATATCGGGTAAAACGGTTCATCAGCTCTGCTTGCCCATATTATGTGCGGCAGGTCACAACGGATGATATAAATTCAGCATAGGTTTCAGCGAATTTATTGTCTAATATATTAATAAATGTAAATAAGACGTTTAAGATATCAATCAGCCTATGCGTATAGAAATTAGACATCTCAAGTACTTTATTGCCGTTGCTGAAGAGTGTCATTTTGGGCGTGCAGCGGAGCGTTTGAATATCTCTCAGCCGCCATTGAGCCAACAAATTCAGGCGCTTGAAATGGAAGTGGGCGCTCGGCTTTTGGAACGAAACAACCGAAATGTGAGCCTCACGCAAGCGGGGGAACTCTTTTTGAAAGAGTGCTACGAAATTGTGGACCATCTTTCACAAGCGGCAGAAAACGCCGCGCGAGCACATCGTGGTGAATTGGGTAATCTGAAGATTGGCTTTACCTCGTCCGCGCCGTTTATCAGTTTAGTTGCCAGCAGCCTATTTATTTTCCGTCAGCGCTATCCTTTAGTTCACATGCAAATGCGCGAGGTGAACACCAAGCAACAGATTGAACCGCTGTTAGAAGGCAAACTCGATATTGGTGTGATGCGTAACACGCGATTACCCGACACGCTGACGCATCAACTCTTGTTGCGAGAGCCGTTAGTTGCAGTGCTGCACCAGAATCATCCCTTAGCGGCTTCTGGCCGAGAAAAATTGAAGTTTAGCGATTTGGCGAATCAGCCCTTTGTCTTTTTTTCCCGAGAAGTGGGCACGGCGCTACACGATGAAATATTAACGCTGCTGAAAAATGCGGGGATCACCCCCTATATCACTCAAGAAGTGGGTGAAGCGATGACGATTGTCGGGCTAGTTTCCGCAGGACTCGGCGTGTCTATTTTACCGGCATCGTTTACGCGAATTAAAGTGGATGGTGTTTGCTATAGATACTTAGATGAGGAAACGGCATTCACGGAAGTTTGGTTAGCTTACAGTAAAACTAGACCACTAAGCGCACAGGCAACAGCATTGATAAATTTAATGATAGCTCAACCATAGATAAATAATCGCTGCGAAAACCGACCATTGCGGGGCTTATTTGTGCACTAAATCACATAACGAATCAAATAGTTGACGGGTTTACTCAAAACCGACACCATAGCGTTAATATTTATTTAGAAGCGCGAAAAATAAGCGGGAGTAGGTGGGTGATAGCTGAAAGCCAACCGGGACATATTGATCAAATAAAGCAGATAAATGCTGGGGCGGTATACCGTCTTATTGATCAGCATGGCCAAATTTCCCGCATCGAACTCTCTAAACGTGCACAGCTTGCGCCCGCAAGCATCACCAAAATTGTGCGTGAACTGCTAGAGGCGCATCTGGTACAAGAAACCGAATTCCAAGACGTGGGTAGCCGTGGGCGTCCTGCTGTTGGTCTCATTTTAGATACTGTGGCTTGGCATTATCTCTGCGTTCGTGTGGGTCATGGTGTTATGACGCTAGCGCTACGCGATCTCAGCAGTAAATTGGTTGCTGAAGATGACGTCGAATTGCCTGCACAGGCAGACCAGCCGTTACTCGAACGCATCATCAATGAAATTGACCAGTTCTTTATCCGTCATCAGCATCAGCTTGAGCGGCTAACGGCTATTGCCATTACGCTTCCAGGATTGATTAATTCGGCGAAGGGCATGGTTCATCGCATGCCATTTTATGCCGATGTGTGTGATATGCCGCTGGGTGCCGAATTGGAGCAGCATACCGGCCTACCGGTGTTTCTTCAGCATGATATCTGCGCTTGGACGATGGCGGAGTCGCTGTTCGGTGCCGGTGAAAACTGTAGAAATATGCTGCAGGTGGTTATCGATCACGATGTGGGCGCGGGTGTCATTACCGATGGTCGCTTGCTAAACGGCGGCCGTCATAGCGTGGTCGAAATTGGTCATACGCAGGTCGATCCCTATGGTAAGCAGTGCTATTGCGGTAATCACGGTTGTTTGGAGACCGTGGCAGGACTTGGGCATATTCTTGAATTAGCCGAGCAGCGATTACCGCTTTCACCATCGTCTTTGCTGCATAACGGGCCGATCACGATTGATACTATCTGTCAGGCCGCCATGCAGGGCGATCAGCTGTCGAAGGATATTATCAGCAGCGTGGGGAACAACGTGGGACGCATTCTCGCCATTATGGTGAATCTGTTTAATCCCGAAAAAATCCTGATTGGCTCACCGCTCAATCAAGCCAGCGCGGTTCTCTTTCCCTCTATCAATGCGGCCATTCAGCAACAGTCCTTACCCTACTATGCACAGGGACTGAGCGTTGAGGCTACGCGTTTCCGTAATAATGGAACCATGCCTGCGGCCGCGTTAGTCAAAGAAGCGCTTTACAATGGTTCATTGTTAGTTCAGCTACTGCAGGGCTAGCAAAAACTGAGAGTATTTGGCTAAATTCCTTTCTAATTCATACCTCTATTTTGGTACACATAGAGGTTTTTCATGAAATTGTCACCTCGTTAAACAAAATATTGAGCTAACGCAAGCTGCTGCTTTACCGCTTCGCCTAGACTTTTCATCATTCTTGATGGCGGAAGGAAATTGTCGTTCCGCCAATTTTTTGGTGTTTTTTATCGGAGATTCTCCGGAGTATCATTCATGTTAAAGCGTGTTTTTGTCACAGGAACAGACACTGAAGTCGGTAAAACCGTCGTTTCTCGTGCGTTACTGCAATCCATCCATGCTTCTGGTGCTACTGCTGTAGGCTACAAGCCTATCGCCGTCGGTAGTGAAGAAACCCCGCAAGGACTGCGTAATAAAGATGCGTTAACATTGCAGGCGTCTTCTTCTATCCCATTGAATTATGATGAAGTAAACCCGATAACGTTGCAGGAAGAAATTGCAAACGCTTATACCGGTGAGCCTTTGGATTACAGCCTGATGAGCCGTGGGCTTCAAAACCTAAGCGGTAAATCTGAGCACTTAGTGGTTGAGGGAACCGGAGGCTGGCGTGTCTTAATGCACGATTTGCGCCCGTTATCTGAATGGGTGGTGCAAGAGCAACTGCCGGTGATTCTGGTCGTTGGTATTAAGCTGGGCTGTATCAGCCACGCTATTTTGACGGCGCAGGCGATCATTAATGACGGTTTGCCATTTGCCGGTTGGATTGCGAACCGCATCAATCCAGGGCTTTCGCATTATGCCGAAACGTTAGAAGCGTTACGCCAAAAATTGCCAGGGCCACAGTTGGGCGAAATTCCATACCTGTTCCGTCCAGAGGAAAAAGATCTGTCTAAATATATCGATCTTTCTCCTCTCAAATAGCGCCGTCTATTTACCGTAAACTGACCCTGTCCGTAGCCAGCGAGACAGGGTTGTTGCCATCACGCAGGCCAGTAATAATCCCGGTAGCAGCGTATATTCTCCCGTCATTTCAAACACCATCAGCGCTGACATCACCGGTGCATGCGTGGTTGCGGCTAGCAATGTTGCCATACCGGTGAGCGCCATTAATAATGCGATGTGTTCTCCCATTCCTGGCCAGAGCGCGAATAGTTGCCCAACAAATGCGCCTAGCGCGGCACCAATAAACAGCGTTGGCGTAAATACACCACCGGGAGCACCTGAACCACTGCTAGCCAGTATCGCAATCAGTTTACAGAGCAAAATGGCCCCAATGAGCAAAGCGCCCGGTGGAGCAGACAACAACGATTGAACCACGCTGTAGCCATTTCCCCATACCTCTGGAAAAATGATTGATAGCCCACCGACGATAAGCCCACCCAGCGCAAGCTGCAGCGGTGGAGGAAGGCGTAGCTGTTGGAAGAAGTGACTACTGTACTGCATCAATGAGAGAAATAGCGGCCCGGCGAATCCTGCAATCACCCCCAGCAGCGCCATCAATAAATACTGCACTGGCCACGGTGCGACCAGAATTTGCACTTGATATAGCGTTTCTTGCCCACCGTTGAGTAAGTTACTCATCAGCAGGGCGCTGACCGCGGCGATCACCACCGGGCCAAGAGAGGCGAGGATTAATGATCCAAAAAGGATCTCCGCAATAAATAAACTTCCGGCTAAGGGCGCGTGATAGGCGCTGGCCATCCCCGCAGCAGCGCCACAGGCGACCCACAGTTTCCACTCCTTTGGCGGTGTAAATAATCGAGCAAAAACCGATGCAAACAGGGCTGCCAGTAAGATCATCGCGCCTTCACGCCCGATTGCACTTCCGCTTGATACGACTATCAGAGATGCCAAGCTTTTGACAAGGCTGGCGGAAATATCTAAACGGCCATCGCCAGCGTCAAAGGCTTCCATATAATCTGTCGGAGCGGATGGGCGTTGGTGCTGATATTTCTGAAACAGCCACAATATAGAACCTGCAACCAACCCGCCTAAAGCCGGCGTAAGCAAACGTCGCCATAATGGTAGCTCGGCCGCAGCGGCCACCAAACTTCCGCCTCGACTGCCTAAGAATAGCCATTCCAGCTTCAACATCGACTGGTGAAATAGCCAAACAACGGTAGCAGCGGCGATGCCCAAAATCATCGCAATGGCTAAGCGGCGCAGCATCAGTTGATAATGTTGCATATGAATCAGACGTTTCATGCGTGGTGAAGTCATGTTTAGCCGCGGGTTACCAAAAAAGAAGCACATACTGCGTAGTGCGAAGGCATAAAAGTGGAAGCAGTTTAAGGGTTTTATCCACAGGAAGAAACTGCGCCGCAAAAATGCGGCGCCTAGAGAGGGTTAATGAATTGGATAAGGCGTATAAACACCGTTTAGCGACTCGAGGAATGCCACAATGTCGTCTACATCTTTCTGTGGTAGCGAGGTGCCGACCTGATATTTCAACATCAGCTTCACCGCTTCATCCAGCGTTGGTACGTCACCACGATGGAAATAAGGCGCCGTCAGCGCAACGTTACGTAGCGTTGGTACTTTCTGACGGAAGCGGTCACGCTCCCCTTGAGTAACATTGAGTCGGCCAATATCCGCGCTGGTCACCTTACCGAAGGCAAAGTCCTGCTTCAGCCCCAGAGGTTCGAAAGCCTGACCGCCGAGTATTTTCCCGGTATGGCAGGTGGCACATTTATTATCTTTAAACAGCTGATATCCATGCATTTGCTGGGCGCTTAGCGCTTTATCGTCGCCGCGAAGATATCGGTCAAACGGGCTGTCCGGCGTGATAAGGGTTTTCTCGAATTCAGCAATCGCATCGGTGATGGTATCGCCAGTAAAGCCTTCAGGATAAACAGCGGTAAACTGTTGTTTGAGAAGGGCGTCTTGGTTAAGTTTTCCTGTAATTTCATCCCATGACTTGGACGCCATTTCGATTGGATTAAGCGGTGGGCCACCAGCCTGTTTTTGCAGGTCTGGCGCTCTACCATCCCAGAATTGCTCAACGTTAAACACCGCGTTAAATACCGTAGGTGCGTTGATTGGACCAATTTTACCGCCTACGCCAATGGAGGTTTGTCGGCCATCAACGCCGCCAGCCCCTAACTGGTGGCAATGAACGCAAGCAATGGAGTTATCACCAGATAAACGCGGGTCGTGGTACAAGCGGAAACCCAATGCCACTTTATCAGCCTGAACAGGAAGGGTACGCGGCAATGGCTGAACGGGCTCATTCATTAATGCCGGCGCCATGTCTTTAGCCGCGTAGTATTTTATGCGCTGATCTTTCACCCAGTTTAAAATATCCGCCCGTTCTTCATTATCCAGCGATCCAGCCCAGTGCAGCGCGGTGTAACGGGTCGGAGGCATAGTGTCGTGCTGCATGACCCATTCCACTTTAGTCATGTCTCCCTGCGGAGGGCGACTATTATTAATGAGGCTGTTGCGAATAGGGGTAAGATCAAATGATTTGTAGCCAAGATTGATGTCATATTCCATCAGTTGCTTAGCGATGGGAAGTTGTGAATAAAACGGGAGCTGTGCTGACGGGGTGTGACAGTAGTCACAGCCTTTTTCACTCAGGGTTTTCAGAACGGCCGCGTTTTGTGGCGAAAGTGATGCCTGATCGGGCATCGTAATTCTTTGCTTATCATGGTAATAGACATATCCCGCCAGACCTAGATAACCAACAACACCGACAGTTGCTGCAATTCCCAAAAGCTTTGTTATTTTTATCATGTTAAAACTCCATTTCAGAGCATGAAATCGGGCCGCGCCAGCGCTGGGTGCACAACCCTCAGAGGGCCAAAACTTGGCCTTCCCATAGTGCGTGTTGTATTTCATTACTTTGTTGATAATCATCAATGATAACGGCCAGCCTCACCTATCATTGAGATAGGAAACAGCAATCAATCAAGATCACTGCAGCTGATATGTGACGTTGTCACTTTTATATTTATGCCAGTCTTATTCTCTCTTCGAGAGTTCACACAATTAGCCTAGAAATTCATGGTAAGGTATTGAGCTAAATCTCTATTCGCATTTTCCGCGAGGCAGCATGGTTGAACAGGTAGAGCAGCAATATTTACATCGAGGCATCGTGCTAACCGCTTGTATGCTAGCAACATTTATGGCGGCTATTGAGGTTACGATAGTCTCAACGGCCATGCCCACGATTATTGGCGATTTAGGCGGTTTCTCACTGCTAGGCTGGGTATTTGCTGCGTATCTTTTAACACAGGCTATTTCAATTCCTATCTATGGTCGACTCGCCGATCTCTATGGACGTAAGCGGATGTTCTACATAGGCGCATCGCTTTTCTTGCTAGGTTCCGTGCTATGCGGCTTTTCCCATAACATGCTGTGGATGATCGTTTTTCGTGCTGTTCAAGGGATGGGCGCAGGGGCTATCACGCCGATTGCATTCACCATTGTTGCTGATATCTATTCACCCGCGGAGCGTCCAAAAATCCAGGGTTATCTCTCTAGCGTTTGGGGGGTATCGGCCATCGTCGGCCCGCTGATGGGGGCATTTATTGTTCAGCACTTCAACTGGGCATTGGTTTTTTGGGTGAATGTGCCTATTGGCATTACGGCTATGTATCTTCTGTGGCGCTATTTCCCCGAAACGGTACATCCTCGGCAGCATCCTATCGATTTTGCTGGTACCTGTTGGCTAACTATCGCAGTGGCCTCGTTATTAGTGGCGCTCTTACAGGCCGATATTCTGAAGCTCTGGGTATTCCCGTTATTATTGATATTCGTCGTCGCGTCAGTTTTTTTGCTGCGACAAGAGAAAAAAGCCCCAGAACCGTTATTTCCGTTAGCGCTCTGGCGAAATAACGTGATCGTCGCGGGTAATATTGGTGGGCTGATTGTCGGCGCATCCATGATGGGCGTTGCCGCATTTTTGCCCACGTTTGTGCAGGGAGTCATGGGCGGAACGCCGTTGGAGGCTGGCACCACGTTAGCAATGATGTCAATCGGCTGGCCATTGGCGAGTACCCTTAGCGGGCGAATGATGTCGCTGACGTCCTACCGCACTACGGCGCTTTTCGGCAGTTTTTTGCTTATCGCCGGAAGCTTGATTTTGCTCATGCAGCAGCCGGATAGTGGTTTGCTATGGGGAAGAGTCGCCGCCTTTGTGATTGGCTGCGGAATGGGGATGACCAATACCACATTTCTGGTTTCGGTACAGAATGTTGCGCCTTCCAACATGCGAGGAATTGCCACCGCTTCAACGGTGTTTACCCGTATGTTAGGCTCAGCGCTAGGTACAGCCATTTTAGGCGCCACGCTGAATCTCAATCTTGATTGGCGCTTGCCGGATATTCATGATCCGGTTCAAAAGCTCATGAGTATGCATCAAAGTGGCACGCCGCTAGACGATAACATGATTAATTTAACGACTCAGGTGGCGGCATCCATTCATTGGGTGTTTATCGTGGCGGCAATATTGTCGTTGTTTGCTCTAATCACCGCGTGGCTCATTCCAGCAAAATTAAAGCCAGACAGCGTGACGTGTACTGAATTTGACGGTGAATGCTAGAGACAAAAAAGGCTGCCATAAGGCAGCCGTTTCGACATAACGCTGATAATTAGTGTGTAGCCGGTGCTGGCGTACTGTCGTCTTCAGCGCCGTTTGTGCGCTGATAGATGATCTTCTGTGTGTCGTTTTCGCAATGACCCACAACCTGACCACCACTCGCGTCAGCCTGATCGTTCGGTACGACATCAAGCGTAAAGCCAGACTCTGGCACACCATTTTTGATGATTTTTTGGCTAATATCTGCTTTGACTGTTTCACACGAAGCCTGTGCGGCCAGTGGAATAGCACTTAATAGCATGATGCTAAGCAATAATTTCTTCATGAAATATCCTCCAAGGATCCTTGCAAAAGCGTTTAAGCTTAATGCTTATGGATTAAGTGGGCGTCCAGTATTTCTATCTAAACAACGTTGGGTATTCGGTTCCCAGTACGCATTAACGTTTAAGCTTTTTTCACATGAGTCTTGCAGATCAACAGCTTTATCGAACTTGTCGAACTGTTTCTCAACGCGGGTGTTAACTTTGTTACGCAGAGAACGCGTGTCATCCCATTGTTCTTTCTGCTGGCGAGCATCTTCTTTGGTCAGCGAGTTATCCTGACCGCCGCTTGAGCCAAAGACGCAGGTACTGCCAGATGCGCAAGAGTCTGCAAGGGCAGAAGCCTGCCAACCACCCAAGATGAGCGCAGCGGCTAAAGGCATCCAACGAGCGGCCATGTGCAATTTATTCAGTTTCAAATTAGCTATCCTCTTTTCACAACGACCGTCTTTAAGGTCATCATTCTCGATATGAAGACACTATAGCACTCAGTCAGTTCCGCTGATAGTTTGCGAAAACGTTGGTTTCGGTACGGTTTAATGCAAAAAAATAGAAATTTACAATGAAGTTAAATTTAACCGCGATAGACCGATAACGGAGCAAAAGACTGGCTAACCGGCATCATTTCAATGGTATTAATGTTGACGTGCGCAGGTAAGGTAGCGACCCAATACACAGCTTCAGCAATATCATCTGCGCTTAAGGCGTTAGCATTCTCATAGGTTTTCTCTACGCGACCTTCATCGCCTTTAAAGCGAACATTAGAGAATTCCGTGCCGCCTACCAATCCAGGTTCGATATCGCTAACCCGCACTTTGGTGCCATGCAGATCAGCGCGTAAACCAAGGCTAAATTGTTTAACAAACGCTTTTGTCGCACCGTACACATTACCACCGGCATATGGCCAGTTAGCCGCGGTTGAACCAATATTAATGATATGACCTACATTGCGTTCAACCATATTAGGCAAAATTGCTCTGGTCATGTTCACCAAACCTTTGGCATTGGTATCGATCATCGTGTCCCAATCATCAACATTTGCTTTATGCGCAGGCTCTAAACCTAATGCCAATCCAGCATTGTTCACTAAAACATCAATGTGACGTTTTTCAGTGGGAAGGCTCTCTAAAGCCAACTGAATTGCCGCTCGATTGCGCACATCGAGTTGCACGATAGTTAAAGCATCACCTAACTCATCTTTTAACGCTTCGAGACGACTTAAACGGCGACCGGCAGCAATCACTGTATGTCCGTTCTTGATAAATTTGCGCGTGATAGCCTCACCGAACCCTGCGGTTGCTCCGGTTACAAATATATTCATTCTCAATTGCCTCGTTAATTTAGCGAAAGTGCAGGCCACTCAATCTACCAGAAGCAGCCCAAATTGCCATGACGCGGGCAGAATAATGGCATGCATCTATACTTAAAAATACGGAACTTTCCTAGCCAAAATATAGGCAGAACAGAGAGTTGTTCCATTGAGAACCGGTTACAGATTTAGTACTATCGCCATTCATATACGTACACGATATAACAATCGCTTTAAATCAAAATGGCGATATATTATTTGTTTGAGAGCAATGTCAGCTAATGTAATTATGAGTTTGTATGGGAAATCCTATGAGTCTTGAGCAAAAAAACAGTACTGATGAGATTGATCTGCTTGACCTGCTGTTGCAGTTATGGAATGGAAAGAAAACAATCATTACCACTGTTTGCATTGCGATTGTTTTGGCTATTGGATATCTAGCCGTTGCAAAAGAGAAATGGACATCGACCGCGATTATTACACCACCACAGCTAGGGCAGCTAGCCGATTATCCTACTGCTGTGGCTGTCATTGACCCTAGTAATAGTAAAGATATTAGCAATGATGTTTTTGCTAACTTCGTGTCACGTATTTCTGCTGAAACCTTAACGTTCTTACCTGAAACACCCTTGGACATTAAGCCGACAAACTCAGGGCGAAACGATTCATATACCGTGAGTTTTAGCGCAGAAACGGCGAAGGATGCACAAAAATCCTTAGTGGCCGTTTTAAACAAAGTGAATAAACAGACCTCAAGTAGTTATTATTCAAACGCAGCGAAAGCATTAGAGGTCAGAATGCAGGCAATCAATACTGCATTAGATGCCCAGATCAAAACTGCCCAGGAGAAAAAAGCGCGTCGTTTAAATGCTTTATCAGAAGCATTAAAAGTGGCTGAAGCCACGAACACCAAGAGCGTTACGGTTAAAGAGGTCACGGCTCTTTCTGATGAAATGCTATTTATGCTTGGTGAGCCTGCGCTAAAAACAATTATTGCCAATGAAACGTCTTGGCCGTTGTATTTAAGTGATGGCTATTACTCTAACCGTGAGACATTACAAGCGCTGCGCGAGATTAAACTCAGCGATAGTGGCAATGATAAATTCGAAGCATTTTCATTCTCACAACAGCCATCATTACCTGTCATTAAAGATGCACCGAAAAAATCGCTAATATTAATCCTATCCGTATTGCTGGGTGGATTGATCGGTGCGGGCATTGTATTGTGTAAGGGGCTTATTCGTAATATAAGAGAGAAGCCCCCAGTGGTATGATGATTTAATTGGAATTATCCTGCGAGGGTGGCACATTAAGAAGCTTTGATGTACCGCCCTCGATTGTTTCAGAAGAAGGACATTAATGTTTAGCCTTACACGCATAGAAAAAAAAGATAGCCCACTTTATAAAAGTGTGGATGAGCTCTATGAAAGTGCTTTTCCTTATCATGAAAAGCGAGACGAAAGGGCGAAACAAGTAGCACTTGATAATGATAGTTATTATTTAACTGCCTGGCATCACAATAATATATTTGTTGGTTTTATTGGATATTGGCGATTTAAAGACTATGTCTACATTGAGCATCTGGCGATAGACCCAAATTTGCGTTCTCAGGGATATGGTAAAAAGGTTCTGGAATGTTTTTTGGCTCAACACCCACAGACAATCTTAGAAATAGATCCTTTGACGACCGAAATTGCTAATAGGCGTTTACGCTTCTATCAAAGCCTTGGTTTTGTAGAAAATAGTTATTCTCATGCACATCCAAGCTATCATTCAGAAATTAGCGATCATGAATTAGTGGTTCTGAGCAGCAAAAAAATTATCTCTAATGAACAATATGTGATTTTCCTCAATGACTTAAAAAACATAGTCATGATCTTAAATTAATCTTTTACTATTTGTTTTTACGCTAAAACCAACTTATCTAAAAATGTGTGCATAATCCTAAGGCTGCTCAATCGCCTTGGGAGCATTGTCACGGTAATCACATCTCACTCATTGCTACCCTTATTTCATTGCAGGAACTTTCCAGCGCTTCAGCTTGACTGATAGCAAAGGATAATTAATTAAATCAGGAAAATAAGGAACAGGAATGTATTCTTTAAAAAAGTGTGTGATTGCTTTATCCATTAATATGGCATTAGTCTCCTCAGGTTTTACCTGCACCACATTTTTAGCAGGTAATGAGGCTACAGCAGATGGTTCGATTATTGTTGCACGCAGCGCGGATAGTGATGCTTTAAAGGCACAGCACTTTGTAATTCATCCGGCAAAACAGAACCAAACTGGAATATACAGTACGAAAGCGCATAACGGCGCAAATGATTTTACCTATCCTTTACCGAAAGATTCACTACGGTATACCACGGTGCCCAATTGGAAAACACAGTTACATGGTGCGACTGGATTTAATGAAGCCGGTGTTGGCGTGAGTGGGACAGAATCTATTTTTGCCTCACCTAAAGCGCTTGCATTTGATCCCTATGTTGAAAAAACGGGAATTACCGAAGACGATATTCCTGATATTTTGCTATCACAGACCAAAACTGCGCGCGAGGCCGTGGCTTTACTTGGACATATCATCGAAACCAAAGGGGCAGGTGAGGGATTTGGCGTTGCCGTGGTCGATGAGAAAGAATTGTGGTACTTAGAAACCGGTACTGGCCATCAATGGATGGCACAGAGAGTGCCGAATAATCAATACTTTGCTACCGCTAATCAGGGACGTCTACAAAACTATGACCCTAAAGATCCTAACGTTATGGGATCAAAGAATCTGGTTGAATTTGCAGTAGAAAAGGGGCTTTATCAGCCTAAAACAGACGGTAAATTTAATTTTTCCAAAGCCTATACCCGAGATGATGAACGCGATCGCACCTATAACGATCCGCGCGTCTGGACAATACAGAAACAATTAAACCCATCGGTTAAGCAAGTAATGGCTGAAGGGCGGCAGTCTCCCGTTTTCCTCACGCCAGAAAAGAAAGTCACGCTTGATGAAGTTAAGTCCATTTTGCGTAATCATTACCAAGGCACGAAACATGATCCCTACTCGAACGGGCTGAATGGTAAAGAAGAGTGGCGCCCAATCAGCGTGTTTAGAACCTATGAAGCACATGTCATGCAGGTACGTCCTGAGTTACCGAAAGAAATTGGTGAAGTGACCTATGTGGGATTAGGAATGGCTGACCTAACTGCGTTTGTTCCTTACTACAGTGGGCTGACTTCTTTCCCCGCGAATTACGCCACCGGCTCAGATCACGCTGATAGCCAGTCAATCTACTGGAAGTACCGCAAACTACAAACGTTGGTCATGACGGATTATCCAAAACTTGCGCCGGTCGTCCAGCGAGCCTATCTAGGCTGGGAAGCGAAAGTTGCGAATCAGCAAAAAGAAACGGAAGCACAATATCTAAAATTGGCAAAAACCGACAAAACCGCCGCAGATAAAATGCTGAATGATTTCAATCTGCGCGTCATGGCCGATGCAGAGAAGCTCACCGAAGATCTGACGAACGAAGTATTCACCATCCGCACCAAAGACATTCAGTCTGACATTTTCTTTGCTAACAAAGCGAAGAAGGATTAAGGGTAGAAAATAACTGAACGAAGCAGCCCAGTAGCTGGAAACTGGGCTACTTGTGAGTAACTCAGATATCGTGGTTTAGATGCTGGATCTGCGTTAAATACACAATGGTTCGTATAATGTATATTATGTTAAATAATCTATTCTTCAGCTTCACTCCACGGGACATCCTTGACTTTAAGCGGTCGCCTAACGCCAGTTGGCCGGATTTGCATTTCAGGGCGAAGTGAACTGGACTCTCACACAACATAAGACAAATAACCTTCACCTCCACTTCATGGTTCACTGGTGCGGCCACAGAAATCAGCATGTTGTGAATTTTGAGATACCTCCCTTTTTTGAAGGTTGATTTAATGCGACCGATGGCCGCGCGAGCAAGTCTACGGTCGACGATCTAGGACGCGAGAAGATGATGTGTTCATATTGTTTCCTCAAGTAGACAAAGTCCTGACACATAAAATTAACGACTAATTTTGAACCGCGTCAGTAACAGACATAAGGTCAAATATGACCTTAGCTTTAACACCATAACCGACAATTTTATTGTGAGTTTTGGACGGCTCATGGTGCTGACTTTCCGGTAATAATCGGCGGGCAGATATCGGAATAAACGCCATGCTCCTGGGCGTCTGAACAGACCGAATATGCTATATGCATTTGCAGCAAGCGAGACTGATTTATAGATCCCCAGCCCGCTATTACGGCTGAACCCCATGGTTTCAGCCCAGGCTTTATTTCTTCCGCCACAGCGCATCATATCAAGCAATGCCGCATCCATTTTTGTTCTCCCTGTATATTATATCGCCGATGATACCCCTTTATTTTCAGCTGTAAACCGCCGTTTCAGTCTGAAATATTTCCGATACCACCTTAAATGACACGCCCTGTCTTTTTCGTGACTGTGGGCCACAAATGAATATAAAAAAGCCCACAGACGTGGGCTTTCAGCATATTAAAAATCTTAACGGAACGGCGGCTCGTTAAAGGTACGCAGTTTACGTGAATGAAGTTTATCGCCTTCGGCTCTCAGCAAATCAATCGCGCGGATACCAATTTGTAAATGCTCGGATATTGCGCCTTCATAGAAATGGTTAGCTTGGCCTGGCAGCTTAATTTCCCCATGCAGCGGTTTATCCGAGACGCACAACAACGTGCCGTAAGGAACGCGGAAACGATAGCCTTGCGCGGCAATTGTTGCGCTCTCCATATCCACGGCCACCGCACGGCTTAAACTAAAGCGCAGCGCCGACGCGGAGAAACGCAGCTCCCAGTTGCGATCGTCAGACGTCACTACAGTTCCGGTACGAAGTCGTTGTTTTACCTCTTCTCCCGGCATTCCGCTTACGGCCTTGGTCGCATCATATAATGCACGCTGCACTTCAGCGATGCTTGGGATCGGAATATCCGGCGGTAAAACGGCGTCTAATACGTGGTCGTCACGCAGATAAGCGTGTGCCAAAACATAATCGCCTATCGCTTGGCTTTCACGCAGCCCACCGCAGTGGCCAATCATTAGCCAGACATGCGGTCTGAGAACGGCCAGATGATCGCAGATTGTTTTCGCATTTGAAGGACCCACCCCGATATTAACCAGCGTGATCCCCTGTCCTGTCGATGAAATCAGATGATAGGCTGGCATCTGGTGTTTCTTCCACGCTAAATCTGAGGTGGTCTTCTCTGGGTCTGCCGTTTCAGCGGTGATATAGCTACCGCCAGCGCAAGACAACGCTTCGTAAGGACTATTCGGATCAAGAATTTGCTCGCAAGCCCAACTGACAAACTCATCAACATAACGACTGTAGTTAGTAAATAGAATATAAGGCTGAATATGTTCGGCGGGTGTACCGGTATAGTGTTTGAGGCGTGCCAAAGAGAAATCAGTACGCAGCGCGTCAAAGTGCGACAGCGGGAAGAAATCCGTCCCGGTTTCTAAACCATCTGTGATCCCATCGCCAATTTTGGCCAGATCGGTGGTTGGAAAATGCTGTGCTAACCCTGCCGTCATGGTTCTATCCAAAACAAGGTCTGAACCATCAATAACAAACGGATACGGCATTTCTTGTTGTGACGGTGTCACTTCGAAGCTAGCGCCATACTCCGTTTCTAATAACGCTAACTGCTCCGCCAAATATTCACGAAATAGCGCTGGGCGCGCGATAGTTGTGCTGTATTGACCGGTTCGAGAAAAACGCCCATAGGCGCGCGTTCTTAAATGATCGCGAAATTTTCCATCCCAGCTGACGCTCAGCTGTGGGTAGGAAAATAGTCCTTTTGCCCTTTCTCCTACGTCTGGCAATTTCCCCTCATTGATATAATCGCTGATGGCGGTGCGTAGTGCGGACAGTGCTGACTCATACAGTAATTCAAGTCGATCAAGTGCTTCGGACGCCGTGAGATGCATAGTCTCTTGTGATTTATTCAAAATATCCCCTTAATGACTCGAAAAGCGCAGGTTTAACAGTATGGTCTACTCGTAAAATTTTGCTTATCGCTGGTATTACTCAGCGGGTTCATTATGCAGCAACCAGCGCCGCATAAGACCGGCTAATTGCTGTCTTTCGGTGGCTGTAAGCGGTTCAAGGATCTTTTTTTCATTCTGAACGTGATGCTCCAGCGCCCGATCTATCACATTGAGGCCCTCTTCTGTCAGCCCTATTTTACAGCTACGTTTATCATGCGCGTTAGGCTGTTTGAACACTAATCCCCGCGATTCCAGCCGTTCAAGGCGCACCGACATGGCACCGGAAGACAGCATAACCGTTTGATATAGCTCGGTTGGGGTTATCAATTCCCCGCTTCGGCGCAGCGTAGCCAAAATATCAAACTCGATGGTATCTAAACCATGTTGTTCATAAACACCGGTGACTTTGCCTGATAACAACTGCCCCATACGCGCCATTCGGCCAATAATACCCATCGGAGAACAGTCGAGATCAGGCCGTTCGCGTTGCCACTGCTCGATAATTTTATCTACATGATCCTGTGTCATCGCCCCTCCAAGATATCTTTTTAAAAAGATACTTGTTTTATTTCTATTTCGCTACTAACTTACCTTTCACGAAAGTAACTTTTCAAAAAGACAAATATGAACATACTCATCGCTTTTATGGTTCCGCTACTTTGGGGAAGCACCTACGCCGTTGTTGGCTACTTCCTGCAAGACATCTCGCCGGTCTGGATTGCGGTTTTCCGTGCCCTGCCTGCCGGTATTTTACTGTTGCTGATTCATCCCGCAAAGTCACCGCTAAAATGGAGTCGAATGTTTGCAATAAGCATTTGTAACATATCTCTTTTCTTTGTGCTTTTGTTTATTGCCGCACATCGTTTACCTGGCTCTGTGGCGGGCACATTGGGAGCAACGCTCCCGCTGATGGTGCTGCTGTTACAGTGGATTCAGGAAGGGAAAAAACCAGCGTTATCTAAGCTTGGGCTAGCGACATTAGGGCTGGTTGGCGTAATACTGCTGCTGAATCCCTCGGCCAATTTAGACATTATTGGCGTGGCTGCTGCGTTGTTAGGCACGTTATTGATGGCACAAACGTCTTTGTGGATATCACGCTGGCCCACCAACGATCAGCTTGGCCTTGCGGCTTGGCAGCTATTCCTTGGCGGGATTATTTTACTGCCCTTTGCATTCATGTTTGCGGGAATGCCCGCGTTGCCTACGCCAAAAACCTGGGTTGGCCTATCGTGGCTGGTGGTGTGTAACACCGCGTTTGCCTACTGGTGTTGGACACGCTCGGTAACGCTCCTCGGGCCACATACCATGTCGATGATATCGCTGTTTAATCCTGTTACCGCTGTCTTACTCGGCTTTGTCTTCCTAAGTGAACGCCTTTCTGTCGTCCAATGGAGCGGTATTATCTTGATCTTCTTATCGATATTGCTGATGAAAACGATAAAAGCCAAACCCGCGATGACCTAACCATCGGCGCACCATAGAGCGATGAATAGCTATGATGTTAAATTTAATCGCTGTAACACAATTGCCATATGAAAGTGCTATACCTAAAGAGTAGTCATTTATTCCTCTCTGAGGTGTCTTATGAATACTTTCGGCCTAACGCGTACGTTTGCAGGAATTTTGATTGTCGACTGCTGCCACTGTGCGCAATACGATCACATTGAAGAAAACTTCCAGCTTGCGGTGCAGAAATACAGTTTTCTGGTACGGCCGGGAGAACATATTGACGGCAAAGAATGGGTGCGCAGAATTGAGCAGAGAAACCCACCGCAAAATGTTGATCACATGCTGAATGCTATTTTAGCCGTCATGCACTCCAACCCAGAGATTGAGCACGAATGCGTTTACTACTGAATCTACTAACCTAACCGGTGTTGGAGCTTTATCACTAAAGCTCCTTTTGCTTATCTAGCTGACTGTCTTAGCTGATTTTTTTCGCTAGCATCGTGGCGAAACGCATTTTAATGCGGTTGCCGTTTTCATCGATGCGGTGCAGTTCGCCTACGTCTTCGTTGTATTTCGCCAACTCCCAACCACTGTAATAGTTGCGCAGCTCATCGGGTTTAAAGGTGAATGAAAACGGGACGTTGCAAGGATAATCAGGGCTATCCACTGCGGCCACAATCAGGTTGTAACCACCGATGCGCGTGCTGTCTTGCATGTTGCGAATAATGGCAGGAATTTCTGGCCGCCCAAGGAACATAAACACCACCGTTGAAAGAATGAAATCATACTCTCCACTGAAGCGATGGGTATTCAGGTCAACCTGCTTTGCGGTAATATTTTTTAGGCCTTCAGCCTGAATAATGTCATTCAGGCTGTTGATGCTCATGGCATTTTTGTCCCACGCGGTAACGTTAAACCCTTTCAAGTTCAGATACAGCGAGTTACGGCCACGGCCGCAGCCCAGATCTAGTGCGTCGCCAACGGGGACGATCTTAACTGCATTCAGCACTTCAGAGTGCGTTGATGTTAGTTCATATTTTTTGGTGAAGTAATCGCCGTCGCGTGTCATGTGAGTTGTTTCAGAATTCATTAGCGTGTCCATATCAATTACCAGAATTAATCAGCTAATTATCCCTTATTCCACCCACAAATGCTTCCCTGCACGTGGGTGGATTTTACTGCTTGCGGTAATCAGAGCTTTACAGCGTCCGGTTTTCTAGCCGTTGGACGTTGAGCTCCCCCAATCGTTTCACCAAAAGGACCGGTATTAATGCTTTGCGCACGCTGCGCTGGCGTATGATTTAAAGTCAGCAGCGGCATTACCAACTCGGCAAAACGATGCGCTTCCTCGAGATGCGGATACCCAGACAGAATAAAATTATCGATGCCTAACGCTTGGTATTCAGCAATACGGTCGGCAACCTGCTGCGGATTTCCCACTAGCGCGGTGCCTGCGCCGCCGCGCACCAATCCCACTCCCGCCCACAGATTGGGGCCAATTATCAAACTGTCACGAGAGCCGTTATGGAGTTCGCTCATGCGTTTTTGACCCGATGAGTCCATACGGGCGAAAATTTTTTGCGCGGCGGCAATGGTTTCATCATCTACGTGGCTAATCAGTTTTTCTGCGGCAGCCCATGCTTCCTCTTCGGTTTCGCGCACAATAACGTGTAGGCGAATACCGTATTTCAGCGTTCGTCCTTCTTGTTCAGCGCGTTGTCGCACGGCAGCCAGTTTTTCAGCGACTAAGTTGAGCGGCTCTCCCCACGTAAGATAGGTATCAATTTGGCTAGCTGCTACGTCGATAGCCTCAGGTGATGAACCGCCAAAATACAGCGGAGGGCCATTCTGCTGAACAGGTGGAAACAACAATTCTGCGCCCTCAACCTGAATATGCTCTCCGGAATAGTCGACTTTTTCGCCTTGGAGCAGTTTTTTGTAGACGTGTAGGAATTCATTCGTGACGTTGTAACGTTCTGCGTGATTAAGAAATATACCATCACCTTTGTTTTCAACCGGATCGCCGCCGGTGACCACATTAATCAGCAAGCGCCCTTCAGAAAGCCGGTCAAGCGTTGAAGCCATGCGCGCAGCCAAGCTGGGCGGTTGCAATCCGGGACGCACAGCGACCAAAAACCGTAGGCGTTTCGTCATGGGTGCTAATGCCGCCGCGACAAGCCAAGAATCTTCACAGCTTTTCCCCGTTGGGATCAACACACCGTAGTAACCAAGATAATCTGCCGCTACTGCAATTTGTTGTAAGTATTGAAGATCAACGGAACGCCCCCCTTCTGCGGTACCCAAATAGCGCCCATCCCATAGATTAAAAATCATTGCGCTTAAAAGTGACAATGTCACTAATAGCCACATCACCAATAACCACGTCACTAATAACAATATCACTAATGACAACGCTGCTGATGACGATGAACTTGCCCTTTTTATTCGTTCGCAGCTAGAAAAAGAGACGCCAAAGCTGTTTCAGAAAATCACTGATGCGCTGATACAGCATGCGTTCAGTATGAACAATAACAATCAGCAGCAAACCGCCGCGATGTTGGGCATCAGCCGAAACACACTACGCACTCATCTTGCGAATCTGGGGCATATCAAATCACGGAAAAAAGAGCGACTATCGCCCCACGGCTATACTTTGTCCGAGGGCCTAATAACTGAACGTGAGCTGCGCATTGGCTATCAAAAGTTCGGGAATTTAGGCATGCTCAAAGCTCGGCAAAGCCTAGAGGAAAGGTTTGTGCAACAAGGCGTTACGGTTCTTTGGAGCGAGTTTCCCGCAGGCCCGCAGTTGTTGCACGCGCTGCAAAACAATGAGATTGATTTTGGTGCCACGGGTGAAGTGCCTCCTATACTGGCTCAGGCACAAAACAGTTCGCTCATCTATGTCGCCTACGAACCACCTTCTCCCCACAGCGTGGCGATGGTCGTTGCTCAAGACAGTCCGATTTATCACTGTTCAGATCTACGCGGCAAACGTATTGCGGTGAACCGCGGCTCTAACGTGCATTATCTGTTGCTGCAAATGTTGGATGAGCATGGCCTCACGCTCGACGACGTTCGTGTGAACTATACGCCGCTACGATATCCACTGACTCCGTCAGACTTTCATGCTGTTGATGCGTGGATGATGTGGGATCCGTTGCTGAGCGATGCACAACTTTCTGGTGATATGCGCATTATTGAAGATGGCCACGGCAAGGTACTGAATCAGCAGTTTTATCTTTCTCGCCGCGATTTTGCCCAGCGTTCAGCAGACCTGCTTAAGATTGTTTTGGATGAGCTCAAACAGACCGGGATATTTATCGCCACGCATCCAGAAAATGCGGCGCAATTATTGTCGCAAGAATTAGGCCTGCCACAGGCTTCGCTGGCGCTGGCATTATCTCGCCGTCAACATGAGCCGCGTGCCATCAATAGAACCGTGATGCGCGATCAGCAAACTATCGCTGACAGATTCTATGCGTTAGGGCTGATATCCAAAGCGGTTAAGATACGCGAGGCAGTTTGGGATGAGGGATTAGCTTAACATCCCCGCCAAATCGGGGGATGTTAAGCTGAGTTAATCGCGAATCAATAACAAAGCTATACGTTAAACTGCCCCACGGCGCCGACTAAATCGTTAGCCTGCGACAGCAGCGCACCGGAGGCCGCCGTCGATTCCTCTACTAACGCAGCGTTCTGCTGCACCATGGTATCCAGATGGGTAACGGCTTTATTGATTTCATTGATACCGCGCATTTGCTCATCGGCGGCGTTGGTGATCTCCGACATTATCGTTGTGACGGCGGAAACGCTGGTCACGATATCCGTCATGGTTTCACTGGTTTGACGCACCTGCGTTGAGCCGGAAGCGACGCTGCGTACCGTCGATTCAATCAGAGATTTAATCTCTTTAGCCGCTTGTGCACTTCGCTGCGCCAGCGTACGCACCTCACCGGCGACCACCGCAAATCCACGTCCTTGCTCACCCGCTCGAGCTGCTTCAACGGCGGCGTTCAGCGCCAGAATATTGGTTTGGAAAGCAATGCCGTCGATGACGCCGGTAATGTCACCAATTTTGCCGGAGGCGGTTTCAATCGATTGCATGGTGCTGATGACTTTGGCAATCGCTTCACCACCGCGAGAGGCATCCGCAGAGGCTGAATGTACCGCGTTGTTTGCCTGTTTCGCTGCGCCTGCTGATTGCGCCACCGTGGAAGAGATTTGTTCCAACGCCGCCGATGTCTGCTGAAGATTGGCCGCTGCAGATTCGGTTCGGCTGGACAAGTCTTGGTTTCCTGATGCAATTTCATTGGCCGCAACGCGCACGGACTCACTGCTGCTACGGATGGACTTCATCACGTCGCTGAGCTTATCAATGAAGCGGTTAAACGAACCGGCAATCTGTGAAACCTCGTCTTTGCCGTTGGTGGGCAAGCGCTGGGTTAAATCCGCAGTGCCCGAGCTAATGGCATCCATTGCATCACGGATCTTAATCAGCGGTGTTAACGCACGCTGAGCAATAACGCCGATAATCACGGCGGCAGCAACGATCAACACCAGCAGCGTCACTAATGAGGTGGTCAACAATGAGCGCATTCCGGCCGTGGCCTCGGTTTTATCCATTGCTACCACGGTAAACCACGGCGTTCCGGCTACAGGCTGCGCCAGTAAAAGTTTGGCGCTGCCGTTGATGTCATATTCAATCGGTGAACGTGCATTCAGCAAACGTGACAATTCCAAGTTAGGCGCAATATCGGATAACGGCTTGAGGGTCAGCGATTCATCGGGATGCGCCATAATGTTGCCAGCCGCATCGATGAGCATGCCAAAGCTATTTTCCGTTGGATGTATGGAACGCACGTTTTCAATCACGCTATCCATGGTGACATCCCCTTCCACCACGCCCTTCAGAATGCCATTTTCGATATGCGGCGCGGCAAACGTCACCACCATTTTCTTGGTGTTGGCATCAACATAAGGTTCAGTAACAATGGGTTTACCGGCTTTTACCGCCTGGATATACCAAGGGCGTGTGGTGGGATCATAGCCTTCAGGAACGCTGTTAGGCACCGATGAAATATCGATTTTATTAGGATAGCCAATATCAATCCCCATGAAGTTACCGCCGTTGGCGGTTTGCACCATCAATGGCATGGGATCAGGAGAGGTAACATGCGGCGTAAGCGCTGAGACCAACCGGCTTTTGCTTGCCACCCAGTCGGAAATGGCACGGTTGTGGCTAGAAGAGACGGCCTCAAGCGTGCTATCAATTGCGCTATTGTTATATTTGTTGGCAATTGAATAGTTTAGATATGTGTTAATACAAAGAGAGCAAATAACGATGGCGGTAGAAGCAGCCAGAATACGTGAACGGATAGAGTCGAACATGATAGCTTGCCCTGATTAGAAGAGAGTTATGCCAGACTTATGTTTTTTATTGAAACAGCACACTAAATAACGGCCTGAATAAATAAAACTTGAGTTATTTACACTATAAATAAATTAAGTCCTATTTATCAGAGAGCTAAGCGCTTGGCGGCTTCTTCTCGATGTCATTGGCCTAGGCGCTATAAATTGTGACCGATTCGCAGTATGCTAGTTACCGAAAAGTTTCCTCCTGTTTTCCTAACCTTAGTAAGTGCCATGAACCCAACTCCAGTCTCCCGCAAAACCGCATGGTTAAGAGTGGTTACGCTTGCCGTTGCCGCCTTTATTTTTAACACCACTGAATTTGTTCCCGTTGGCTTGCTCTCAGATATCGCAGCCAGTTTTTCGATGAGTACCGCGCAGGTCGGCCTGATGCTGACGATTTATGCTTGGGTTGTGGGGCTGATGTCATTGCCGTTCATGCTGATGACCAGTCAAATGGAGCGGCGCGGACTGCTGGTGAAGATCTTCATTCTGTTTATCGCCAGCCATGCGCTTTCGGTAGTAGCGTGGAATTTCTGGATCCTCGTTCTTTCGCGTATCGGTATTGCGCTGGCTCACGCGGTGTTTTGGTCAATTACCGCATCGCTGGCTATTCGTTTAGCTCCGGCAGGCAAGAAAGCCCAGGCGCTGAGTTTATTAGCCACGGGCACCGCCTTGGCGATGGTGCTTGGGCTGCCGCTTGGCCGTATTATTGGACAATACTTAGGCTGGCGAACCACATTCATGGTGATTGGTATTGTCGCGACCATGACGTTGATTTGTGTCATTAAGCTGTTGCCTAAACTCCCGAGCGAGCATTCAGGCTCACTAAAAAGCATTCCAATCTTAATGAAGCGCCCTGCGCTACTGTGTTTATACGCGCTCACCGTCGTGGTGGTCACGGCGCACTACACGGCATACAGCTATATTGAACCGTTTATTCAAAGTGTTGCGCTGATGAGCCAAGGCTTCGCCACCATGCTGTTGCTGGTGCTTGGAGCCGCTGGGATCATAGGCAGCGTGCTGTTCAGCATGTTAGGAAATAAGCACCCTGCCACGTTAATCATTGGTGCCATCGTGTTGCTGACGCTGAGCTTAGTCTTGCTGCTTCCTGCCGCATCCAGCCCAATGTGGATTGCTTTGCTATGTGTGGTTTGGGGTATCGCCATCATGACGATTGGTCTTGGTATGCAGGTGAAAGTCTTGGCGATGGCGCCCGATGCAACCGATGTAGCCATGTCGCTTTATTCCGGTATTTTCAATATTGGTATTGGCGCGGGCGCGCTGCTAGGTAATCAGGTCAGCATTCATTTGAGCATGGCCAATATCGGCTATATCGGCGCTGTTCTGGCGCTGGCTTCTCTGATGTGGTGCATATTTATTTTCCGTCGCTATGCAGAGATCTTGGCGAAAGGTTATTAACCTGCGAGGAAATATGATTTTATCCGCCTTGAAAACCCAAAACTATGCGTCTGCATTAGAAGCCGCTATCGCGCAGTTAGCCACCGAGCCTGATTCCGCGTCATTGCACTACTATGCGGCATGGGCCTGTGATGGCTTAGGGCAGGAAAATCGTGCGATCCCTTATTATGAAAAAGCGATCGCCTTAGGATTACCTAAAGCTGATTTAAAGGAAGCCTATCTAGGACTCGGTAGCACTTATCGAGTCACCGGACATTATCAGCAATCGTTTGATTTGCTTACGCGTGCAACCGCTGAATTTCCTGATGACAAAGCATTACAGGTATTTTACGCCTTAGCTAAATACAGTATGGGCGATGCTAAAAGCGCCCTGCGTGATACTTTATTATTGCTCACCAGCACCACACAGGATGATTCCATTTCAGCCTTTCGCAAAGCCATTGATTTTTACGCACAAGACTTAGATTTCATTAGTGATTAGTAATCAGCGAATAGCATGAGTTTGGCGTTTTTCCTCAGCCACTTGCAGCTGACACTCCAACATGGCGCATTCAACCGCCTTGGCCAGTTTTCGTAACGCTTGGTCGACTTTGTCGCTATAAGGCAGTCCGTAATTTAATCGCAAACAATTTCGATATTTCCCCGATGCAGAGAACAGCGAGCCAATGACAAATTGCACTTTGGCTTCGCTAAGTTCGAGACTTAAACGCACGGAGTCAAAATGCTCGGGGAGCTCAATCCACATCATGAATCCGCCCTGTGGGCGGCTCACGCAGATGCCGCAGGGAAAGTACTCTCTCACTCGACAGGTAAATTTCTCGAGATTCTGTTGATAGTATTTACGCATACGCCGCAGATGAGTTTGATACCCGCCTGACTTGATAAACTCCGCAATGGCGAGTTGCGGATGCGAAGCCGATGCGCCAGTGCCGGTGTATTTCATGTAGACCACGCGATCAAAATAGCGCCCTGGCGCAATCCAACCAACGCGAAGCCCCGGAGCAACCGTCTTCGAGAAAGAGCTGCACAGCAATACGCGTCCATCGGTATCCAGCGATTTGATCGTGATAGGACGAGGATATTCAAAGGCTAAATCGCCATACACGTCGTCTTCAATAATGGCGATATCGTAGCATTGCGCCAGCGATAATAATTCCCGCTTGCGTTGCTCTGGCATGATGAACCCCAGTGGGTTATTACAGTTAGGCACCAACATCACTGCTTTGATCGGCCATTGTTCAAGCGCCAACTTCAAGGCCTCAACGCTGATACCGGTGCTAGAGTCAGTGGGAATTTCGATGACTTTTATTTTAGAACCGCGCAGCTTTTGCATGATCCCATGAAAGGCGGGCGACTCCACCGCGACGATATCGCCCTCCTGACACGCCGCGCGAATTGCCACCATCAGCGCCTCATGGCAACCATGAGTGATGATGATATCAGCAGGATTTAAATGGCATCCCGAATCAATGGCCAAACGTGCAACCTGTTCACGCAAGGCGTGAGAACCGTACACAGGATCGTAATTTAATACTCGGCTGTCTTGCGCCTGCATAATCCGAGTCATCGCTTTCCATAACGGTGCCATTGTGGACTGGCACATATCCGGTGAGCCGCTGCCGAAAGGAATGGCATCGCTATCAGGTTCTTCATTCAGGCGATCGAGAACACATCCCCACTGCGTTATTTCTACCGGACGTTGAGCTGGACGGCTTATCGCCGGTGCGGGCGGCGTGTGTTTGCGGGGCGTTACATAATATCCCGACCGTGGCTGTGGCGTGATGAGCTGTCTATCCTCAAGCAGATGATAGGCCTGTTGCACGGTGCTGATGCTCACTGAATGTTCATCACTCAGCGTTCGAACCGAGGGCAAGCGCTCGCCGCTTTGATATAGCCCCGCTTCAATTCGTTGTGCCAATAAATCTGCGAGATGTTGATAGCGCGTCATCGTTGCCCTTTCCAATCATTGCTTAAGATCGTTATTCGCTAAAATGTCAGGCGAAAACCAGTACAGTTGGCCGCGATTTAGACCATTCAGATCGCATAATGCGCAATCTGTATGTTAAATAATAGTTATTTTTGTATCTGTGATGTGTATTCACTTCGCGCAATGATATTTGCATCGAAACCGCGAGGAGTTGCATGATGGGATATGACGAAAACCAAGCCAAGAAACCGTTTTTACAGTCGCCGTTTTATCTGTTTTTCATGGGGCTGTACCAGCATTGGCAAACGTGGCATATGCGAAGAAAAGCGCATAACGATTTACAACGGATGAGTGCGCAGCAGCTGAAAGATATTGGTCTATCCTGTGCGGATATTGACAATATAACCCGCCAGAGAAGGTAGGTTTGAAGATCAATAAAGCCTCTCCGGTTGGTGGAGAGGCTCTTATCAACGTTTTATTTACCGCAGATAGTTAGCGACGAACTTTCGTTTTTGGCGTAGTCGCTGACTTGCGTGGCAACGTTTTCAGTAATTCGTCAGGCGTAACCGACGCCACTACGCTGCCAGCCAGCGGCATTTTTAGAATGTGATTTTTGATTTTCCCTATCACGTGCATTTCACACGGTTTGCAATCGAACTTCAGCGTCAGCACTTCATCCTGATGAACCAGCTGCATCGGCGACGCTCGCCCTTTCACACCCTGCACACCCTTGGCCTGTTTAGGGCATAGGTTGAAAGCAAAACGCAGGCAATGCTTAGTGATCATCACAGGAACATCGCCTTTTTCTTCGTGCGCCTCGTAGGCGGCATCAATCAACTGCACGCCATAGCGCTGATAAAACTCGCGCGCTTTATGGTTATACACGTTAGCTAAAAATGTCAGGTGTGTTTCAGGATAAACCGGCGCTGGCTCTGATACGGCTTTACGACTGCCACGCTGATAGGCATGTAAACGCGCTTCCGTCAGCATGTCTATGGTTTCGCGACGCAGCTGATTGAGCAAACCATTAGGCACGAAATACGCTACTGGCAGGTTAATCTCAATGCCCTCAGAGAAATAGATACTCTGCCCTAGCTTCGCTAGACCATCGTGCAAACTGTTGAAGGCTTTCTCAGGCTGTTTGGCAATTTCGAAGAAGCCTTCCAGCGTTTGGGTAACGCTCACCCCGTCCGCCGTACTCGCCGTACTGGCCGTTAACATCAGCTGATTTTCATTGCCGCTCAGGCGTAGTTTGACGCCAATACGACGTTCGCTTGATGTTTTCAGCAATGCCTGCTGCCAGTTATGATCCAGATTGCGGTTTAGCGGATGATGCGGACGCACATTTTTCAGCGCATCCAGCATTTCGTTTGGCCAAACGCGGAAACTGTTGGCGGCAATTTTCTCCACTTTGCTGGCGCGGAAGCCGACAATGTCACGCTTAATCAATACGTTCAGGCCATCACCATTGGTCAGCGGCTCCGTCACGCTCACATCGACGTGATCTTTCCCAACCTTCAGCACTTCACCAATAGGCAAACCCACAAATTTCGGCGAATCAAACGCGCCGATATCCATCTGGCGCTGATTAACAAAATAGTCGGTGCTGCCACGGTGGAAAGTTTTATCCGGCGACGGAACAAAAAAGTGCTCAGTACGTCCCATCGACGCCGGAGCCAGTTCTGGCCTTGCTGTCATAATCGCATCAAGGTGCTGACGATAATAAGCCGTGATGTTTTTCACATAGCTCATATCTTTATAGCGCCCTTCAATTTTGAACGAGCGCACGCCGGCATCAATTAAGGCGATCAGGTTTTGGCTTTGATCGTTGTCTTTCATCGACAGAAGATGCTTTTCGTAAGCGACCACGCGCCCCTGATCGTCTTTGAGCGTATAAGGCAAGCGACATGCCTGCGAGCAATCGCCACGGTTCGCACTGCGGCCGGTCTGAGCATGCGAGATATAGCACTGGCCGGAATAAGCCACGCATAGCGCGCCGTGAATAAAGAATTCAACCGTGGCGTCGATGTTATCGCTGATGGCTTTGATTTGATTCAGGTTGAGTTCGCGAGCTAAAACGATTTGTGAAAAGCCAACGTCAGATAAAAACTTAGCTTTTTCAACGCTACGAATATCGGTTTGGGTGCTGGCATGCAGCTCAATCGGCGGGATATCCAATTCGAGAATACCCAGATCCTGAACGATAAGGGCATCCACGCCCGCTTCATAAAGCTGATGGATCAAACGTTCTGCCGGTTTCAGCTCATCGTCATGCAAAATAGTATTCAGCGTGACAAAAACTTTTGCCGCAAATCGATGAGCAAAACCCACCAATTCAGCGATATCGCTGAGCGAGTTGCCTGCATTATGGCGCGCACCAAAATCTGGGCCGCCGATATAAACGGCATCGGCGCCGTGTAGAATCGCCTCGCGAGCGATAGCAACATCGCGTGCGGGGCTTAATAATTCAATCTTATTTTTATGAGTAATTTTAGGCAAAACATCGCTTCGTAGCATGGATAAACCGTCTTAGTGAAAAGGCGAAAACGTGGCTATTGTAGTCAGGAATTTGCACTTCACAAGAAATCCCCGCTCACAATGTGTGATTTATTCAGCTTAAGCGTCACGAACCGCCAACCAAACGGTATGGAAACCACATTCAGGATCTTCAATGCGATGTTCTACCACGCTGAATTGGTGCTGATGAAGCAGATTTATATACTCTGTTGGACTGAGGCTGGCATGAAAAAGCGGTTTTCCACAAAATTCCCCTATCGCTTCTCCCTGTTCTGGCCCACTGGTGAACATCAGCGCGGCTTTATCGGCAGCATGTGCGAGAAATATAGCAAACATCTTGCGCTGATCGGCCTGACACAAATGGAAAAAACTATCCCATGCAATGATTCCGTCAAAGCGCGTACCTAAATCTAATGTGCGCATGTCATTAACCAGCCAGCGCTGCTGTGGAAAACGTTCGCGGCAACGCGCTATTTGCGCCGAAGCACCATCGATGCCGGTGACGGTGAATCCCTGCCGAATAAAGTACCCTGCGATGGGCTCTCCGCTGCCACAGCCGATATCCAGAATATGGCCATTGGCCGGAAGCTGTGCGAGAAACCGTTCTAGCCAAGGAACCTCGCAGCGTGGCGAATCTCCCCGAGCGCCATTGCGTTGCGAATCCCAGAAGGCGGAGTTTTGCTGATATAACGGAATAATATTGTCTGCGGGAGACGTCATAACGGCCCTTACCGATGATTGATACCCATCGCGAAGTCATATGCTGTAAACAGAATCTTAAGCGAACACCTAATCCAAAATCAAAAATTAGCTAAGCATTGCTGAAATAAGGCTAAGCAACTGCTTTACATAAAGCGTTAATACTTATTACTATCCGATTACATTATTGCGTTAATTATATCTTTATCGAATTAAACGTTTTTAAGACGCTATAAGCCTAAGACAAGATAAATAACTAAACGTAATAAGTCATAACTCAATATCTAGCGTTATTTCATTTTTCATATATTCAATATGCGGGCTGCTATTGCCTAAATTTTGGATAAGAACCATAAGGAATACTATATGCCCGTATTAACGCCTGATGAAAATAAATACCAAAACAATTCGGCGGTATTTCCAGCCAAAATAATCACCACCGAGCGTGAGGCGATAGAAGCCGCCAAGCAGGTGGCGAAGTTTGCCGCAGAAGAGGCTCAGCACCGCGATCAGCAGCGTGTATTACCGCACGCGGCGCTCGACTTGTTCACGCACAGTGGCCTTGGCAGTATCACGATTCCGAAAGTATTTGGTGGACCGCAGCTCTCTTTCGCCACCGTTGCTGAAGTTTTCCGGATTATTTCTGCCGTTGATCCGGCGCTGGGGCAAATACCGCAAAACCACTTTGGCATTCTGCAACTATTAAGTATTACGGCCTCAGAAGAACAATTAAAAATATTATACGGTTCTGTACTCGCAGGATGGCGTATTGGCAATGGCGGCCCAGAACGCGGAACAAAAGATACTTTGGATATGCGCACACGCCTAACCAAAACCGCAGCGGGCTTAGTATTAAACGGTGAGAAATTTTATTCTACCGGTGCATTGTTTGCTCATTGGGTGGCGATTAAAGCTATCGATGATAATCAACAACCGGTGATCACTTTTGTTCCTAAACACACGGAAGGTCTGCATATCGTCGACGATTGGTCGGGTATGGGACAGCGCACCACCGCCAGCGGAACGATTAAGCTGCACAACGTGTTAGTGGCTCCAGAGAATGTGATTGCCCTCGCCCCTATTTCACAGCAGCCGAATATTCAGGGCGCAGTTTCTCAGCTTATTCAGGCCGCTATCGATGCGGGTATCGCCCACGGAGCCTTAGAAGAAGCGAAATCATTTGTACGCGAACGCTCACGCCCATGGATTGATGCCAACGTAGACCGTAACAGCGACGACCTTTACATCATTGCTGACGTCGGCCGTTTAACTATCGAACTGAATGCCGCAAATGCCCTATTAAAACGAGCCGCGAGTATCTTGGATGAAACGCAATCTGCGCCAATAACGGCAGAAGGTGCCGCCTATGCCTCCATTGCCGTGGCAGAAGCCAAGGTCTTAACCACAGATATTGCCCTCGCGGCCAGTGAAAAACTGTTTGAGTGGGCAGGTAGTCGCTCGACGTTGGCCGAATTTGGTTTAGACCGTCATTGGCGTAACGCCCGCACTCATACCCTGCACGATCCGGTGCGCTGGAAGTTTCACGTCATCGGCCAGTATCGCCTTAATGGCATATTCCCTGCCCGCCACTCTTGGATTTAATTCAACCACAGGATGATTTTGCTATGACAACACAGGTTACCCCGCAAACGCCTGCGGCCAGATTAGAAACGACAGACCAAATATTAGCGCTGACACAACGTTTAGCCGAGGCATTCTCCCTCGAATCGGCGCTGCGTGACCGAGAGCGACGCTTGCCTGACACTGAACTGCATACGCTGTTCAGCAGTGGTTTAGGGGGTATCACCGTTCCGGCGCAATTCGGCGGAGCCGATGTGTCCTGCGCCACGTTGGCACAGGTGGTGAGCCGTTTGGCTCAGGCTGACGGCTCTATTGGTCAGGTGCCGCAAAATCATTTTTATGCCTTGGAAGTTTTGCGTATCAATGGCACTCAGGCGCAACAACAACGGCTATATCAGGAGGTCTTAGACGGCGTGCATCTGGGGAATGCATTGGCTGAGTTCGGCACACCGAATGCCCATACACGCCGCACTCACCTGCATCGCAGCGGCGATAAACTGCTACTTTCCGGGCGTAAATTTTATGCCACCGGTGCGATTTATGCCCAGCGCATTCCGGTTCTGGCACTGGGAGAAGATGGCAACGAAGTGCTGATTTTCTTACCTAGAGAGACTGAAGGGCTGACCATTATTGATGACTGGTCAGGTTTTGGTCAGCGCACCACCGGCAGCGGCACGGTGTTACTCAATAATTGTGAAGTTGATATTGATGACGTAGTGCCTTTCCACACCGCATTTGAGCGTCCAACCACCGTTGGCCCCTTTGCACAGCTGTTGCATGCCGCCATCGATCAAGGCATCGCGCGCGCGGCATACGAAGATATGCTGGCATTTGTGCGTGAGCATGGGCGCCCGTGGATAGACTCCGGCGTGAGCGCCGCCACTGACGACCCTTTGACGCTGGAACGAATCGGACGAATTTCCTCACGCCTGAGCGCGGGTGATGCGCTGCTGGAAATCGCCGGTTTATCGGTTGATACCGCGCAACATAACCCAACGGCGGATAGCGTGGCGCAGGCCTCTATTGATGTTGCACAGGCGCGCGCATATACCACCGAGGTAGCGCTGGCAGCCGGTAACCTTCTTTTTGAACTGGGCGGGAGCCGTTCCACGCTGCGTGAATATAACCTCGATCGCCATTGGCGCAATGCGCGTACCCATACCCTGCACGATCCTGTTCGCTGGAAATATCATGCGGTTGGGAATTTTTACCTCAATGGGCAACGCCCGCCGCGCCGAGGGACGATCTGATGAGCCAGCAGAAAAAACAGATCTTGATGAATGCCTTCAACATGAACTGCGTTGGGCATATCCATCACGGTATGTGGACGCATCCCGAGGATCGCTCGACGGATTTTAATAGCCTGAACTATTGGCTCGATTTGGCGAAACTGCTCGAACGCGGTTTGTTTGACGGCCTGTTTATTGCCGATATCGTGGGCGTTTACGACGTATACCAGCAAGGCATTGGTCTAACGGCGCGGGAGTCTATTCAACTACCCGTGAATGATCCCATGCTGCTGGTACCCGCCATGGCGAGCGTTACACAACATTTAGGGTTTGGTGTTACCGCCAATCTTAGCTACGAACAGCCTTATTTGTTTGCACGCCGGATGTCTACGCTTGACCACCTGACTCAAGGGCGCGCCGGATGGAACATTGTGACCGGTTATCTCGACAGCGCTGCGCGAGCGATGGGACAAACTCAGCAGATCCCGCATGACCGCCGCTACGACATGGCTGACGAATATCTTGATGTGCTCTACCAGCTCTGGGAAGGCAGTTGGCAAGAGGATGCGCTGCTGGCCGATCGTCAAAACCGAATCTATGCAGACAGTACTAAAATTCATTCTATTCAACATCATGGTGAATTCTTCGACGTGGAAGGCTATCACCTCACCTCTCCATCACCGCAGCGCACCCCGCTGCTTTATCAGGCGGGAAGTTCCAAACGCGGCATTCAATTCGCGGCTCGCCATGCAGAATGCACCTTTGTGAATGGCGCTACGCCGCAGGCCATGAAAGCTCAGGTCAATACGCTGCGTCAGGCTGCCGTCGCCGCGGGTCGTCGTGCCGATTCGCTCAAAGTGTTCATGGGCGTGGGCGTTATTGTGGCTAAAACCGAAGCTGAGGCGAAAGAAAAACATCATGAGTATCTGCGCTATGCCAGCCCAGAAGCCGGATTGGCACATTTCTCCAGCTCAACCGGGATCGATTTGGCTTCGTTTGATTTGGATGAACCTATCGTGGCGGGAAAAGTTGAGGCGATTGAATCCGTAACCAAGGCTTTCAGCGGCTGGACTAAACGCCGCCTCCTTGAACAGCATGCGTTGGGCGCACGTTATCCGGTGATTGTCGGGTCACCGTCGCAGGTCGCGGATGCGCTACAAGTGTGGATAGATGAAGCCGACGTGGATGGATTTAACCTAACGCGCATCGTAAATCCAGGCAGCTACCGCGACTTCATCGATTTAGTGGTGCCTGAACTGCAATCACGCGGCGTCTACAAAACCGAGTACGCCGAAGGCGCGCTGCGACACAAACTTTTTGGCCAAGGCGCACAGCTTACTGCGTTGCACCCAGCCGCTAAACGACGTTATCAACCGCAGCCTTTGCAAGCTTTTGCAGGTTAAAACAAGCATCTTAATTTTGCTATTTACAGGGGTGGGACCATGAAGTTAGCGCACGTAAAACTCGGAACTTTGGCCATTATGCTGTTGTTGAGTGTTCAGAGCGTATTCGCCGCCGCGCAGTTCGAAGGGCCGTTAAAACTAGGCACCACGGCAGCATTCGCACCGCCGCTTGAGGTGGCCGTTGCCGAAGCGAAAAAACAGGGTTTGAACGTTGAGCTGATCGAGTTCAGTGATTGGATCGCGCCCAACGTGAGCCTAGAAAATGGTGATATTGACGTTAATCTTTTCCAGCACAAGCCCTTCTTGGAAAATGCCAATCAGCAAGGTGGTTTGCATCTCGTGCCATACGCGCCCGCCATCATTAACAATGTCGGCCTGTATTCAAAAAAATACAGCAAGATTTCCGATCTCCCGGTCGGTGCGAAAGTCGCTATCGCCAACGATCCGATAAATGCCGGACGCGGGTTATTGCTGTTACAAAAAGCGGGATTAATTACGCTGAAACCCGGCGTGGATTACAAAGCGACCCAAGATGACATCATCAGCAATCCCAAGAAAATTCAGATTATAGAAATTGAAGCCGTGCAACTTTCTCGTTCCTTCGACGACGTGGACTTAGCTCAGGGCTACCCAAGCTATCTGCGTCAGGCCAATACCGTAGCACCGGAAAGCGCTTTGCTGTTTGACGGCATTGACCATCCACAGTACATCATTCAATTCGTGATCCGTGATGGGCATCAGGCCGACCCGAGACTGCGTAAGTTTGTTGATATTTATCAGCACTCTCCGGTTGTCCGCGCCAAGCTGGACGCATTTTACGGCAAGCTATATCAGCCTGGCTGGAGCGCATAACAATGATGAATCTCTCTATGCTTCGCCTATCGGCGCTTCAACTCTCGATGTTCAACACCGCTATGCTGGCAGAAAGTCTGCGGGAGCCAGCGGTGCTAGAACAGCAAGAAATTCAAGCAACCGAAAATCTGCCTGACGTTCTCAATAATCATATTGTGTTGGCGGATCTGAACAAAACCTACGCCAACGGCGTGAAGGCGCTCAAAGACATTAATCTGACTATCCAGCGCGGTGAAATATTTGGCATTATTGGCCGCAGCGGCGCAGGAAAATCGTCTCTGATTCGCACGCTGAATCGTTTAGAAAATCCGTCATCGGGAACGGTGGCTGTGAACGGTGTCAATATTGGCGCATTGAATGAAGATGAGCTGGTTGCCTTTCGACGCCGTACCGGCATGATTTTTCAGCACTTCAACTTACTTTCGGCCAAAACCGTACGTGAAAATATCGAGTTGCCGCTCAAGGTCGCGGGCGTAAGCGCAGCGGCAAGAAAATTAAAGGTCGATAGCCTGCTGAAGTTGGTAGGTTTAGAGGTGCGACACAATGCTTATCCAGCGCAGCTTTCAGGTGGACAAAAACAGCGCGTGGGTATTGCTCGAGCCTTAGTGCATGATCCCGAGATTTTGCTGTGCGATGAAGCCACTTCGGCGCTCGATCCTGAGACTACGCATTCTATTCTGGCATTGCTTAAAAGCATCAACCAAGCGTTAAAGCTCACGATTGTACTGATTACCCACGAGATGGAAGTGATCCGTGAAATCTGCGACCGCGTAGTCGTCCTCGAACACGGCGAAATGATTGAATCCGGCGATGTCTGGCAGGTTTTTGGTGAGCCTCAACATGAGGTCACGCAAACATTGCTTACCCCGACGAGGCAGAATCTGCCGGAAAATATCCAAGCTCAACTACATCCGCACCCAAAATCTGCACGTGATGCGCTGTTGTTACGGCTCAGCTACAGTGGATTTGAAGCCAGCCGCCCAAACCTCAGCGCCTTGGTGAAGGCCTTAGGCCATGACGTGCAGATTATCAGCAGCTCTCTGGATGTCATCCAACAGCGTACCGTCGGCAGCGTTTTACTGACCGCTATTCCCCAATTCGGTGCTACTGCGCTGATTAACAAAGCGCAAAAAGTCGCTACCCGCGTGGAGGCATTAGGCTATGTCTATTCAGCTTGATCGTTTGTGGCAAGGATTTATTGATACGCTATTGATGGTGGGAGTTTCATCACTGCTGGCGCTGCTGATTGGCCTCCCACTGGCTGTGATTTTGGTGGTGTGCAGCCGTAACGGACTCTATGAAGCGCCGCGGATACAACAGGTATTGGGCTGGTTTGTGAATTTATTTCGCTCCGTGCCTTTCTTAATTCTGATGGTTGCGCTGATCCCTTTTACGCGATTAATTGTCGGAACGACCTACGGTGTTTGGGCCGCCGTGGTGCCGTTGACCGTGGCCGCAACGCCCTTCTTTGCGCGTATCGCAGAAGTAAGCCTGCGGGAAGTTGATCATGGTTTAGTGGAGGCTGCACAGGCGATGGGCTGCAAGCGACTGCACATCATTTGGCACGTTTTACTGCCCGAGGCATTACCGGGCATTGTCAGTGGTTTCACCATCACGTTGGTGACCATGATCAACGCCTCCGCCATGGCCGGTGCCATCGGTGCCGGTGGGCTGGGTGATTTAGCCTATCGCTACGGTTATCAGCGCTTTGATACGCAGGTTATGTTTACGGTGATTGTGGCGCTGGTTGCATTGGTTACCGTGTTGCAGTTTAGCGGAGACAAGCTGTCAAAGCGGTTAAATCATCGCTAGCGGTTTTTGAAATTCGGCAAGTGTGGTGATAGCTCACGCTTTATACGGGGCTATCACCACCGTAATGTTCAATGGCTGAAATCAAATTTGATAATCAATAACCGGTGGGTCTTCAAACTGCATCACCTGCGTTTTTATTTGCGCAGGAGTTAATGCTGGATTACATAATTCAATGAGCTGCCAGACATAATCACGCTGAATCTGCCCTTTCCTCACCCCAATCCACGCCGTATTTGGCGCAAAAAGAGCGCTTGCATCAAGCGTGACCAGTTGCTGAGTCGCCCCCTGCTGACACGCCTGTTCAGCCAGTATCCCAACGCCAAAACCCAGTTCAACGTAGGTTTTGACCACGTCCGAATCCTGAGCGCTAAGCACGATATCAGGCGCTAGCCCCGCCGCGCTAAACGCCTGATCGATACGTGAGCGCCCAGTGATGCCTTGCCGATAGGTTATTAACGGAAATTGGCTCACGCTCTCCAGCGTAATCGGCAATTCAACCAACGGATGAGTTCGTGGAACTAAAAGCGCATGTTGCCAGTTAAACCACGGAAAAGCGGCAATGGCAGGCGACTCCGTTAAACACTCACTGGCGATACCAATATCGGCATCGCCGTTATGTAGCATGGCGCGAATTTCCTGCGGCGAGCCTTGATTGAGCACTAAGCGCACCTGTGGAAATCGCTGACGAAAATTTTTCAATACCGGAGGCAGGCTGTAACGCGCTTGGGTGTGTGTGGTGGCGATGACCAGAATACCTGACGATTGCTGGGTGAAGTCCTCTGCAATGCGCCGAATATTGCTAGCCTCGTCCAACGTTCGTTCAACGACCGTCAGCAGCGCCTTCCCCGGTTCTGTAAGCCCCAGAATGCGCTTGCCGTGGCGCACGAAAATCTCCAGCCCCAGCTCATCTTCTAGCTCACGGATATGGCGACTAACTCCCGACTGAGAGGTATAGAGCATGTTAGCGACTTCAGTGAGATTGAAGTTGCAACGCGCAGACTCGCGGATGATCTTCAGTTGTTGGAAGTTCATGGCCTTTCTTTAAAGAAGTTCATGGCCTTTCTTTAAACAAGAAAACATCCGCCATTTTTAAAGCGTTTTGCTGTACGGGCCAAATAATCAAAAATGGTCTGATATAGCTTATTGAACTAAGTGAGCTGCACGCTGGTATTTTCTGTTTCTCTTTTGCTCATTTTTGTCGTGAGTTCGCAAAAAAGGAAAAAAATATTCATTAAGAGAAATTATTTAAACTTCATTTAGGCTGCGCTACCGTTATTTCACGAATAGAGACAAATTATTAACCTTCAAGGTTTACATGCTGCGCTCAAAACCGCACCGCCATTGAGTTTCATCGATGAAACTTCGACTTCATGCAGAAAACTAAATGGTTATTTTCTTTGCTAAAATTTAACACTGAAAATAATTCACTCACAACATAACAACAAATTCACGCTTATTGAGTGACGTTGTCACATAAAAAGAACTTAATTTCGGTCACATTTCTTAAATTTAGGCTGACTTAATCGTGGAATTATCGTTTGGATCAACAACAGGGTTTATTCTCTGCCCTAAAAGATGTTAAAATTGACCAATATCAATATTGCTTGGGCATTACCTATGATTCCGGAAAAGCGCGTCATTCGTCGTATCCAGTCTGGCGGTTGTGCGATCCATTGTCAGGATTGCAGCATTAGCCAGCTGTGCATTCCTTTTACTCTTAATGAGCACGAGCTGGATCAGCTTGACAATATCATTGAGCGTAAAAAGCCGATTCAGAAAGGTCAGGCGTTGTTTAAAGCCGGTGACGAGCTGAAATCGCTGTATGCCATTCGCTCCGGAACCATCAAGAGCTACACCATTACCGAACAAGGTGATGAACAGATTACCGCATTCCATCTTGCGGGCGATCTGGTGGGTTTTGATGCTATCGGTACCCAGCAACATCCAAGTTTTGCTCAGGCACTTGAAACCTCAATGGTTTGTGAGATCCCATTCGAAACACTGGACGATCTCTCAGGTAAAATGCCGAGCCTGCGTCAGCAGATGATGCGTTTAATGAGCGGTGAAATCAAAGGCGATCAGGACATGATCCTGTTGCTGTCGAAGAAAAATGCCGAAGAACGTTTGGCAGCCTTCATCTATAACCTCTCTCGCCGCTTTGCCCAGCGTGGCTTCTCACCGCGTGAGTTCCGTTTGACCATGACGCGTGGCGACATCGGTAACTATCTGGGTCTGACCGTTGAAACCATCAGCCGTCTGCTGGGTCGTTTCCAGAAGAGTGAAATTTTAAGCGTTAAGGGCAAATACATCACCATTCAAGACGTAGACGCCCTTTCGCTGTTGGCAGGCAACCCTCGCTCAACCAACGAGTAATCTTCATATCCAACCGGATCATTATTCTGAAAGCATTTTTTCTGATTAGTTGATCCGGTTCTCTTCCTTCCCCTACTTTGTTTGCGCATCATGGTTTACTCTTAACGAGTAAGGCCTATTGTATGGTTTTGTCCCTTGGACGATAAAACAGTGCCATGCGCACATTTTTTGGGTTAGCGAGGAGGCGGTATGGCGAAGTATCAGAATCTTCTGGTGGCTATTGACCCCAATCAGGATGATCAACCGGCGTTACGTCGTGCTGTTTATCTGGTCCAACGAAACGGTGGACGCATTACTGCGTTCCTGTCTATCTATGATTTTTCCTACGAAATGACAACGCTGTTGTCGCCAAATGAGCGCACCTCTATGCGTCAGGGCGTTATCAGCCAGCGTTCGGCGTGGATCAAAGAGCAGTGTCGCTATTATTTGGAAGCTGGCGTGCCGATTGATATCAAGGTGGTTTGGCATAACCGTCCTTTTGAAGCGATTATTCAGGAAGTCATCAGCGGTAAATACGATTTGCTGCTCAAGATGGCACATCAGCACGATCGCTTGGAGTCCGTTATTTTCACCCCTACCGATTGGCATTTATTACGTAAATGTCCTTGCCCTGTGTGGATGGTCAAAGACCAGCCATGGCCGCAGCACGGTACAGCGCTGGTGGCGGTCAATCTGTCGAGCGAAGAGCCCTATCATGACCCGCTAAACATTAAATTAGTAAAAGAGTCGCTCGAACTGGCGGAGCACGTGGACCATACTTCTCTGCACTTGGTTGGTGCCTACCCGGTTACGCCAATTAATATCGCCATCGAACTGCCGGACTTTGATCCGAGTATTTATAACGATGCGATTCGCGGACAGCATCTGCTAGCAATGAAAGCGTTGCGGCAGAAGTTTGGCATGAAAGAAGAATGTACGCATGTCGAAAAAGGCCTGCCTGAAGAGGTGATCCCTGACGTTGCTGAACATCTGAACGCGGGCGTTGTGGTGCTTGGTACGCTTGGGCGAACCGGTATCTCCGCGGCATTTATTGGCAATACCGCAGAACATGTGATCGACCATCTGAAATGTGACCTGCTGGCCATTAAACCTGATGGTTTCCAGTCGCCCGTTGAATTAGATGACGACGATGAACATGATGACGAATAACTAAATCGCTAAACAATAGATGTAAAAAGGGCCGCAATTGCGGCCCTTCTGTTTTATACCCGAGGATGATTACAGCGCGCGCAGAATAGCTTCTACGCTGGCCTTCGCATCACCAAACAGCATTTGGGTATTGTCTTTGAAGAACAATGGGTTTTGAACGCCAGCATAGCCGGTATTCATTGAGCGCTTGAAGACGATAACATTCTGCGCTTTCCACACTTCCAACACCGGCATACCAGCGATTGGGCTACGTGGATCTTCCATTGCCGCTGGGTTTACCGTGTCGTTCGCGCCAATAACCAGAACGGTATCGGTATCAGCAAAGTCGTCGTTTATCTCGTCCATTTCTAGCACGATGTCATACGGGACTTTTGCTTCTGCCAGCAATACGTTCATGTGACCAGGCAAACGACCGGCAACGGGATGAATACCAAAGCGAACTTTTACGCCCATGGCACGCAGCTTCGCGGTGATTTCTGCCACCGGATACTGCGCCTGTGCCACGGCCATACCGTAGCCTGGGGTGATAATCACAGATGAAGAGCCTTTCAACTGCTCAGCTACTTCTTCAGCCGTGGTTTCGCGGTACTCACCCATTTCCTGATCTTCACCCGTTGAAGAGCCATCAGTACCAAAACCACCGGCAATAACGCTGAAGAACGAGCGGTTCATCGCCTTACACATGATGTAAGACAGGATGGCACCGGAAGAACCCACCAACGCACCGGTCACGATCAGCAAATCGTTGCTGAGCATGAAGCCCGCAGCCGCTGCGGCCCAACCGGAATAGGAGTTCAGCATAGAAACCACAACCGGCATGTCTGCACCGCCAATTGAGGCCACCAAATGCCAACCAAACGCCAGCGCAATGATTGTCATCAGCAGTACGCACATGACCTGAACGCTGGTGCTACCGGTATTAACAAACCATACCATCAGCAGGAAAGAGACTACCAGCGCAGCCAAGTTCAGCTTGTGACGGCTTGGTAACATCAGTGGCTTAGATGAAATCGTGCCACGCAGTTTACCAAATGCGACGATAGAACCGGTGAAGGTGACCGCACCGATGAAGATGCCGAGGAACACTTCGGTCAGATGGATGTTTTCCATCACATGTTCCATTGAACCCGGCTGGTGCTCGATAAAGCTGTTAAAGCCGACCAGTACGGCCGCTAAACCCACGAAGCTGTGCAATACGGCAACCAGCTCTGGCATTTCGGTCATTTCGACTTTCTTCGCCAGATAGATACCAATGGCACCACCGATCACCATGGCAACAATGATCCAGCCAACGTTGCTGGAATCTGGGCCAAAGATGGTTGCGATCAACGCAATGGCCATCCCGACTACGCCAAAAATATTACCCTGCTTGGACGTTTCGTGTTTAGACAGACCCGCCAGACTAAAAATAAACAGGATTGCGGCAACAATGTATGCTGCAGTAACTAATCCTCCAGACATGTGTTACCCCTTAGTTCTTGCGGAACATTTTCAGCATGCGCTGAGTCACGGTGAATCCACCAAAAATGTTAATGCTGGCAATCAGCACGGCGATAAAAGCAAAGAAAGTGATCCAGCCGCCGTGGCCAATTTGCAGCACCGCCCCCACCACGATAATCCCTGAAATCGCGTTGGTTACCGACATTAATGGCGTATGCAGTGCGTGACTGACATTCCACACAACGTAATAACCGACCACGCACGAAAGCGCGAAAACGGTAAAGTGCGAAAGAAACTCTTTTGGTGCGACATTCGCCAGCCAACCAAACAGGATAATGGCGACGGCAAGAATGATATATTTTTTGAATGGAGAAGCCGGTTTCTCTGGCTCTTTGGCCGCAACAGGTTCAGCTGCTTTCGCTTTTGGCTGAGCAGAAACCTGAATTGGCGGTGCTGGCCACGTCACTTCACCGGTTTTAACGACGGTAACACCGCGAATAACGGTATCGTCGAAATCAACGTTAAGCGTGCCGTCTTTCTCTTTGCACAGCAGTTTTAACAGGTTTACCAAGTTGGTGGCATAAAGCTGAGAAGACTGCGTTGGCAACCGGCTTGGCAGATCGGTATAGCCGATGATTTTCACGCCGTTTGGCGTTTCGGTTACCGTGTCCGCGACGGTCAATTCGCAGTTACCACCGGTTTGCGCCGCCAAATCGACAATCACGCTGCCCGGCTTCATGGATTCAACCATTTCTTTGGTAATCAAGCGTGGAGCAGGTTTACCCGGAATCAGCGCCGTGGTAACGATAATATCCACGTCTTTCGCCTGAGCGGCGAACAGTTCCATCTCGGCTTTAATGAACGCCGGAGACATCACCTTAGCGTAGCCATCGCCGCTGCCAGCTTCTTCCTCGAAGTCTAATTCAAGGAACTCAGCGCCCATGCTTTGCACCTGCTCTTTCACTTCAGGGCGTGTATCGAAGGCGCGAACTATGGCACCTAGGCTTCCCGCTGCACCGATCGCAGCTAAACCAGCCACGCCAGCGCCGATGACCATCACTTTGGCAGGAGGAACTTTACCTGCGGCGGTGATCTGTCCGGTAAAGAAGCGCCCGAATTCGTGCGCGGCTTCAACAATGGCACGATAACCCGCGATGTTTGCCATGGAGCTCAGGGCGTCGAGGGATTGGGCGCGAGAAATACGCGGCACGGAATCCATCGCCATGACGGTAACCTGACGCTCTGCCAATTTTTGTAGTAGATCTTGGTTTTGCGCAGGCCAAATGAAGCTGATTAAAGTACTGCCCGGATTCATCAGAGCAATTTCTTCATCCTCTGGCGCATTCACTTTTAAAATGACGTCAGATTGCCAAATATCTTCATAACCAACAATTTCGGCTCCAGCCTGCTGGAACGCCGCATCATCGAAGCTCGCTAATTTGCCAGCACCGTTTTCGATCGCCACGGTAAAACCCAATTTCAGTAGCTGCTCTACCGTTTTCGGCGTGGCTGCTACACGGGCTTCATTGGCCAACCGCTCTCTGGGTATACCAATACGCATAATCTTCCCTTTTCACCTGTCAATAAGATGAGCGTCATCCTGAGATAGCGATGACCGTCAGAGCCTTACAGCTCAGTGTTTGCTATACCTTTTTTACACAGAGTCGAAACTCTCGCTACTTTAGGTATACATAGCTACCTATAACCTACTGAAAATATAACTGATGATCCACTGTTCCCATGCGTTTGCAGGCCATATTTAATAAAATTTATCGCTTTATGTTCAGGATTAGTAGAAAGATTGTGAAAACGGGTCTTAATATCTTGATTTCACGGTCAAAAGAGTGGGTAGATATTAGCCAGACTATTAGCATGGAGCCTTTTAATCATGAACTTGAATCTTACGTTAACACAAACTTAACACTTGAATACTATTCTGGGCGCTGCGCGGATTTCTTGCGCGTAATCTAGAATGAAGCAAAAATGCGATTTGGTAACCATATCACTGAGTACGCATAAATTACTGAGGCATGACAACTTATTACATGTAATAATCTGCCCCATTATTTTTTACATACATTGTCACTACGATAAGTTGAGCATCAGCAGAAACAACTGTTAAAAGACGAAACGGTTCTGCCTGCAATACTCGTCAATGCAAAAAGGCGTAAAGGATTTTTTATGAAGCTGAAAACCACCATTATTGCATCAGCGTTATTGTCTCTTACTGCGCTGTCTGTTCAGGCCGCACAGGAACTCACACCAGAGAAAGCCTCCGAACTGAAGCCATTTGAACGAGTAACCATTAGCGGCCGCTTTAATGCGATCAACGATGCGGCAAGCGCGGTGTCTCGTCGGGCTGATAGCATGGGCGCAGACTATTTCTATATTCAGGACATCAATAACAGCAATAACGGCGGTAACTGGCGCGTAACGGCAGATGTGTATAAGAAAGACGCTGAAACCGTGAAACAAACCACAAACTATCGCGTATTCAACGGTGTTAAAGAGCTGCCTAAGACAGAGGCTTATCTGTTACAGCCTTATGACACCGTTACCGTCAGCGGTTTCTTCCGCAGTCAGCCTGATGTGACCGATGCGATTAGCCGTGCAGCGGCCAAGAAAGGCGCAGATTCCTACTTTATCGTGCGCCAAATTGATGCCAACAGCGGCGGCAACCAATATATTACAGCCTACATCTATAAAGCTGATGCGCCGAAACGTCAGGTTCAGAGTCCAGATGCGATCCCTGCCGATTCTGAAGCAGGTAAAGCCGCACTGGCTGCCGGTGGCGCAGCCGCTGCCAACGTTGAGATCCCTGGCGTAGCTTCATCAGGCACACCAAGCACTGGCGTAGGCCGCTTCTTCGAAACCCAGTCGTCTACCGGCAAGCGCTATACCGTTACGCTGCCAGACGGTACGCAGATTCAGGAAGTGAACAACACTACCGCGGCTCAAATGGTTCCATTTGACTCAGTCACCTTCACAGGGCATTTCAACAGCATGACCGATGTGTCTTCTGAAGTGGCTAAACGCGCAGCGAAGAAAGGTGCGAAGTACTACCACATTACGCGTCAGTGGCAGAATAAGAGCGGTGGTAACCTCACCATCAGTGCCGATCTGTTCAAATAATCGCACTGTCTTATGTCTTAAGGGCAGCCATTGGCTGCCCTTTCTTATTGGCGTAATTATTTGTGTCACGGCAACGAAACGCATCTGCAGAAAACATCAGCTAACAATTGCATACTTTTTTGCATAAAACGCATATTCATCCATTGCACCCCCATCCCTCAACTCGTACAATCTGCGCCACTTTTACGGTTTAATGTTTTGCGTATTTGAACGCATAACCGTATTTAAACTAATCATATGTTATCAAACAGTTAATCATACTGGCTTCAGGACTTCGCATTGGATAAAAAACTCGGACTCACCGCCCTAACGGCTCTGGTACTCAGCTCTATGCTAGGGGCTGGCGTTTTTAGTCTGCCGCAAAATATGGCCGCCGTAGCCAGTCCCGCCGCATTGCTGATCGGTTGGACTATCACCGGCGTTGGCATTTTGTTCCTCGCTTTCGCTATGCTGTTACTGACCAGACTTCGCCCTGACTTAGACGGCGGTATTTTTACTTACGCCAAAGAAGGGTTCGGTGAGCTGATCGGTTTTTGCTCAGCCTGGGGATATTGGCTATGCGCGGTTATTGCGAACGTGTCATATCTGGTGATCGTTTTTGCTGCCCTGAGTTTCTTCACTGATTCGGCGGGTCATACCGTCTTTGGCGACGGTAATACGTGGCAGGCTATCGTCGGCGAGTCTATTTTGCTTTGGGTGGTTCACTTCCTGATCCTACGCGGCGTGAAAACGGCAGCGGGCATCAACCTAGCCGCGACGCTGGCTAAGCTGTTGCCTCTGGGGCTGTTTGTGGTTCTCGCCGCGATGGCGTTCAAGCTTGATACTTTCAAGATTGATTTTACCGGCATCAAACTGGGTGTTCCTGTTTGGGAACAGGTAAAAGACACGATGCTCTACACGCTATGGGTATTCATCGGCGTCGAGGGTGCGGTGGTGGTTTCTGCACGCGCCAAGCATAAGAAAGATGTTGGCTTAGCCACCATGCTGGCCGTAATTTCGGCGTTAGTGGTTTACCTGCTCATCACCCTGCTTTCACTGGGTGTGATGCCTCGCGCTGAACTGGCTGAAATCCGCAATCCATCCATGGCCGGTTTGATGGTGAATATGATGGGGCCAATCGGTGAGATTATTATTGCCGCCGGGCTGATTGTATCAGTGTGCGGTGCCTACTTGAGCTGGACGATTATGGCTGCGGAAGTGCCCTTCCTCGCCTCTCAGCAAGGCGCATTCCCTAAGATTTTCGGTAAACAAAATAGCAAGGAAGCCCCAGCTTCATCGCTTTGGCTGACCAACGGTGCCGTTCAAGTTACGCTGATTATCATCTGGCTGACGGGAGCAAACTACAATAACTTGCTGACAATCGCTTCAGAGATGATCTTGGTGCCTTATTTCTTAGTCGGCGCGTTCCTGTTAAAAGTGGGTCGTCAGAAGCAAGACAAACGAATTATGTTTGCCGCCTACGGCGCCTGTGCTTATGGTCTATGGCTGATTTATGCTTCCGGCATCACACATCTGCTGATGTCTGTCATGCTGTATGCGCCCGGTCTGTTGGTCTTTATGTTTGCTCGTCGTGGTTTAGAGAGCAAAAAAGATCTGTGCGGAATGGAGCGCATGGGCATCTTCCTGCTGCTGCTTGCAACCTTCCCAGCTGCATGGTTTATGTTTGGTTAATATGCTTGGCTAGTCTGTAGAAACGCAAAAAGGTGGCTCAGGCCACCTTTTCAATTTTGGATACGCTATTTTGTTAGATCATTTGGGCGCAATAACAACGTGTAAACGCTCGTCATCTTGGGTCATGCTAACCGCATTACGACATTCGGCCTTAATCACCTTTAACTGTTCATCTTCGAGCGCATAAGGCAGCTGGATATCTAGCTCCTGCAATCCTTGGCTTTTCACCAATTCAATGAGACGGATAATATTCGTTTCATCACTGACCTGAGTAGAAAGCACCTGCATCGCGAGCTGGCGAATCTGCACATTAAGATTTTCAATCGATTTGAATTCTGAGCAGCGATTCTGGGAACGCGTCACCATACCAAATAATGGCATCACGCCGTAGATTGCGTCTAAGAAACTCCAGTGCTTGTCACAGGAAGCTGACAGAAACCGCGTGTAATCAAAACAAAGTGTTTCTCTATCACCGACGGTCGAATGAATACCGGACATTTCCTTAGCCTCCCCTCTGTAAGACAGCGACACATACACACAAAGAATAATTTAATGATTATAAATGCAGACGCAATCAGTCATAATTATATTTTAACGTCCAACCCATAATGGCATTTTCTGAAATAGAAAACCATATGAAAAATGAAACTTAATATAATAAATATAAATATCATCATCGCCGTTTCATTATTTTATCGTCTCATTAAAAATTTAACTTATTTGTTAATTTGATTTTACATTATTAACACTTAATATATTACCTTCATAGTACCAGCGAGATTGCCTATGTTATGGGTAACGTCAGGCCTCCCTTTTCCGGCGTGACACTAGGTATTACCTAGCCTGAGTAACGTTTAACGTGCCAATATGGAGTTGAAGCTTTTATAACGTTAAGTAACTACTCTCTATATAAAATAAATTTTAAGTTCAGTGATTTTACGTAATCTAATAAAACCTTTCTTTTAATTCACCTAACTTATATTTAAGTCACACTATACTCATCCGCCAGAGTATTTCTTTAAAGTGAATATCACTAGATTCAATGCCTAATGACTTCATTACCTAAATTCTAAATACTGATATTCAGTATTTTATTTTTTGTCAGTCAATTAGTTTTAATTAACTTTTCTGCAACAATTCTTCAAGCCATTCAGCAAATGCGCGTACTTTTGTTGAAAGGTGACGGTGTGGATAAAGTAGCGACAGCTTGCGGTGCGGGACTGGATAGTTAGGCAACACCTCGACCAGTCGCCCACTGTCGAGATAAGGCTGTAGAAAAAAGCGCATGCCCTGTAAAAGCCCTAAGCCAGCAAGGCCTGCAACGATGTAGGCTTCAGAATTATCCATGACCAGTTTACCCGGCGGGTGAATTTCTGTCGTTCCTGTCTCTGTTTTGAATATCCACGGCATTGACTGACGACTACTGCTATTCACCCAGTTAACGGCCTGATGATGCTGTAGGTCTTCGAGGGTATCTAACCTACCGTGCGCGGCGAGATAGGCGGGACTGGCGCAGGTGAGCATGTCAATATTGCCCAGCGGGCGTGAGATATAGTCGCCGTCTTCTAGCTCTCCCATTCGCAAGACGCAGTCCAAACCTTCACGAAGCATATTTCGGCGACGATCGGAGCAGCTGAGAATAATTTCGATATTGGGGTGCATACGATAAAAGTCCGGCAAATTAGGTACTACGCGCAAAGCGGCAAATGAGATCGGCATATCCACGCGTAGCTGCCCAGATAAAGGGCGATCTGGTGCAAAGGATTCAAGTAAATCATCCGCCTGCGCCAATAATGGCTTGCTGCGTTGATAAAAATCTTCACCTTCGGGCGTCAGGTTTATCTGGCGTGTCGTGCGCTGTAACAGGCGCACGCCGCTGTGCTGCTCTAATTGCTGCAAAGCTTTAGTCACCGCGGGACGGTGAATTTGTAGGTTTTCTGCCGCGCGGGTAAAACTGCCAGACTCAACGATCTCGATAAAAATTTTAATTAATTCAAAAAGATTAATTTGCATAGCACGCTTTATTCGCTGTGAGGTCAATCGCGGAACGCGAGTATTGATAGGTTTATTGTTACATATTTAATAATAGTGATGTATCAGTATTGCTATTTTTCTCAACAATAAAACTCACTAGACTTGCCCCACTCTAAAAACCAGTCTGAAGCGTTCTTCAGAAGGACATTGTGTTATGCAAAATAATCGTATCTGCCAAATCTTAGGTATAGAAAAACCTGTGATTCAGGGGCCGCTATCTTGGCTTACCGACGCCCGTTTAGTTGCGGCGGTCAGCAACGCTGGAGGCCTGGGTGTATTAGGCCCCAATGCGGGGTTAACGGCTGAAACGGCGGTATCTACGCCGCATGAAACGGCTGAAAAAATGCGCGAAGAGATTCGAAAAACTAAAGCGCTGACTGAAAAACCGTTTGGCGTTAACCTGATCCCCTCTCCTGAGAATGACATTTGGACGCCGCCTATCCTGCAGGTTATTAAAGAAGAAGGCGTAAAAGTCGTGGTTTATACCGCGTATGGCGAAGGTGCAGTCATCCCCGCGCTGTTTAACGAATTAAAAGCCGCCGGTATTGCGATCATCTATCGCGACCTCAACCCAACGCCAGAAAATACCCGTATTGCTGAAGCCGCCGGTGCAGATATTATTGTGGCAACCGGTTTTGATGAAGGCGGAACGTTACCCGGCAAAGCCTTAGGCACATTCTCCGTGGTACCGCTCATTGCCGATGCGGTAAAAAACGTGCCTGTTTTGGCGGCTGGCGGCATCACCGATAGCCGAACGGCTAAAGCCGCACACGCCCTTGGCGCTAGCGGCGTCTTTGCGGGTTCAGTATTTATCAGCACCGAGGAAAGCCGTGTTCCCCAGTCGGTAAAAGATAAAATTATCCATTCTGACGGATTGGATATGCAGCTTTTCCGCACTCAACCCGCCTACTATCGCTCCCTGCCCGGCAAGCTGACAGAAAAACTGGTGGCGATGGATAAAGCGGGTGCCAGTAACGAAGAGATCGGTAAAGTGATGGGCGGCTTGCGCGGTTTACGAATTGGCATGCTTGAGGGCAATACCGATGAAGGTTATATCTCGCTGGGTACCGGTATCGGCAGTATCCGAGAAGTGAAAAGCGTGGCCGACGTGGTTAATGAATTAACCGTATAGACATATCACCGTTTCCCGCCGTTGATGGCGGGATCGCTGATGCTCTAAAGCAACGCGACTCCCTTATCCAATTAGTCATTCCGATACGTTTCTCTATGTGCTAACAACTACAACAAGTGGCATAATCTGCGGCAACATTTGCATTATGCCAAAGCCACTAAACATAGGGACTGAATACATGACCAATGCTTACTCCTCCCCCGTCTTAATCACTGGAGGTGCCCGCAGAATCGGGCTGGCATTAGCGCATGCATTGTTGTCACAGGGAACCGCTGTGATTGTGGCCTATCGCAGCGAATATCCAGCGTTAGAAGGATTACGCAACGCGGGTGCGGTTTGCATTCAAGGTGATTTCACCCAAACTGACGAAATCTATCGTTTTGCCGAACTGGTTCAAGATCACACGCCCAAACTGCGTGCGGTTATTCATAACGCCAGTGCATGGTTGGCTGAATCACCAGAGACCGCGCCCGAGCAAACGTTGGCTGCCATGCTGCAAATTCATGTCTATACCCCCTACCTTCTTAATCAACTGTTGGAGCCATTGCTGGTTGGGCAAGGCGAAGCGGGAGCCGACATTATCCATATCACCGATTATGTGGTGGAACGCGGCAGTGCCAAGCATATCGCTTACGCGGCAAGCAAAGCAGCGCTAGATAACATGACCCGCTCTTTTGCGGCGAAATTGGCGCCAGAAGTTAAAGTGAATGCCATTGCTCCCGCGCTAATCATGTTTAATTCATTGGATGATGATGAGTATCGTCAAAAGGCGCTCGACAAATCATTGATGAAAATAGCGCCGGGTGAACATGAAATAGTGAATACCATTGAGTTTCTGTTGAACAGTCGGTTCGTGACTGGTCGTACTATTAGTGTGGATGGTGGGCGTCCACTGCGTTAGTTTGCAAACTTATATAAAATCGTTTTACCACGCGAAGGCATAGAAATCGTTATGAACAACATTGTATTTGTTGAAGATGATCAAGAGGTTGGACAGCTTATTGCCGCATACCTTGGCAAGCACGACCTCGATGTCACCATCGAGCCGCGCGGTGATACGGCAATGGAAACGATTACTCGCCTTAACCCTGATTTGGTTTTGCTGGATATTATGCTGCCTGGCAAAGACGGTATGACGTTATGCCGCGATTTACGCCCCGTGTATAAAGGCCCCATCGTGCTGCTCACCTCACTCGACAGCGATATGAATCATATTTTGTCGCTCGAAATGGGCGCCAATGACTATATTCTAAAAACGACGCCGCCGGCGGTATTGCTGGCGCGCTTGCGTTTACATTTACGCCAGCATCAACCACAGGCAATAGAAAGCGAAGCGACGCCGGTGAATACCCGTAACGGCATTCATTTTGGGCAGTTGCGTATTGACCCTGTAAATCGTCAGGTCACGTTGAAAGATAAGAATATTAACCTCTCAACCTCCGATTTCGATCTGCTGTGGGAACTGGCCACCCACGCAGGCACCATTATGGATCGCGATGCCCTGCTGCTCACCCTGCGCGGCGTGAGCTATGACGGCATGGATCGCAGCATCGACGTGGCGATTTCTCGCCTGCGTCGTAAACTGGATGACAACGCAATCGACCCGTTCCGTATTAAAACCGTGCGAAATAAAGGTTACCTATTTGCGCCGAATGCGTGGGAATAATTTTCAATGAGAAAGCTTTTTGTTCAGTTTTATCTGTTGTTGTTCGTCTGCTTTCTGGTGATGGCCATGCTGGTTGGATTAGTTTATAAGGTCACCGCCGAGCGTGCCGGACGCCAATCAATGGATGATCTGATGAAAAGTTCGCTCTATCTTATCCGCAGTGAGCTGCGCGAAATTCCCCCGCGAGACTGGAATAAAACCATTAACAAACTCGATTGGAATCTCTCGTTTAAATTCCATATTGAGCCATTGGGTAAACGTCAGCTCCCTTCTGATTTAGAAAAAAAACTGAGAAATGGCGAAATTGTGGCGTTGGATAGTGAATATTCATTTATCCAACGCATCCCGCGTAGCCACTACGTTTTAGCCGTCGGCCCGATTCCGTACCTTTTCTATCTGCATGAAATGCGCCTGCTGGATTTGGCTCTGTTGCTGTTCATCGGGCTGTCTTTAGCGCTACCGGTTTTTCTCTGGATGCGCCCACATTGGCAGGATTTATTGAAATTAGAGAATGCGGCTCAGCGCTTGGGTGAAGGTCATCTTGAAGAGCGAACGCATTTCGAGCCCACGTCGAGCCTGCATCGGCTCGGCGTGGCTTTTAATCAAATGGCCGACAATATCAACACACTCATCATCAGCAAAAAACAGTTGATAGATGGCATAGCCCACGAACTGCGTACGCCATTGGTTCGATTACGCTACCGTTTAGCCATGAGTGAAAATCTGTCTGAATCAGAGCAAACCGCGTTAAATCGTGATATTGCGCAGCTCGAAGGACTGATAGATGAGCTGCTGACCTACGCTCGCCTTGACCGTCCTCAGGTGGAAACCAATCTAGAGGCCATTGATTTGCCTAAGTGGCTAGCCGAACGCATCGCAGATTTTCAGATGATTCATCCTGAGCATGAAATTACGCTCGATATTCCTCACGTCGGTGATTTTGGCGCGGTCGATCTACGGCTGATGGAACGCGTATTAGATAATTTAGTGAACAATGCCCTACGCTACAGTCAGAAAAAACTCCGCATTGGGCTGTGGTTGGATGGTGACATTGCCTGTTTACAGGTTGACGATGATGGCCCAGGGATTCCGCCAGAGGAACGCGAAAGAGTCTTTGAGCCCTTTGTTCGCTTAGACCCAAGCCGCGATCGGGCAACCGGTGGCTGCGGGCTTGGACTCGCCATTGTGTACAGCATTGCTCAAGCCTACCAAGGGACTATTTCTGCCAACGGTAGCTCGCTGGGCGGCGCTTCCATGCTCTTTACCTGGCCACGCCGTCAGGCTGATACCGTGCCAGTTATCAATGTACAAAGTGATAACCGCTGATAATTTTTATTGCCTCTATACTCCCCAATAATTGGCGGTGCATCTGCAGAGATACCGCGCTTTATGTTTGACGAGTATAGACCCCATTTGGAGCCTACGATGACAAACGCCTACCAGCATCTTCGCGACACGTTTACTCGCCTGTCTCGCTTCTCGCATCTTTCAGCCATCACCGGTTGGGATATGCAAACACAAATGCCTGCCGGTGGCAGTCAGGCGCGAGCAGAAGCACTAGCGGAACTCAGCGTTTTGATGCACCAAACGTTAACTGCGCCGCAGATTGCAGACTGGATCGAACAGGCGAAAAGTGAAGATTTAACCCCAGCACAACAGGCCAATCTTGCTGAAATTGCACGTCGCTATCAGCAGGCCGTGATCTTGCCGGAAAAGTTTGTTTCGGCAAAATCATTAGCCGGTATGCAATGCGAGCACGCGTGGCGCACTCAGCGTCCAGAAAATGATTGGGCTGGATTCGTCAAAAACTTTGCTCCGGTTGTGGAATTAAGCCGAGAAGAAGCGCAAATCCGTGCTGAAAAAACCAATGTCAGCCGCTACGACGCGTTGCTCGACCTCTATGAACCGGGCATGACCAGCGCGCGCCTCGATACGATCTTCGCTGATGTAAAAAGCTGGTTGCCTGATTTATTAAAAAACATCGTCGAAAAACAGAAAACGGAGTCTACACTCACCGCGCAGGGCCCTTTTGCAATTGATAAACAGCGCGCTCTGGGTATAGAAATCATGCAGGTACTCGGGTTTGATTTTAATCACGGCCGATTAGACGTGAGTGCTCATCCTTTCTGCGGCGGCGTACCGGAAGATGTGCGTATTACTACACGTTATACCGAAGATGATTTTCTCAGTGCGTTGCTAGGCATCGTGCATGAAACAGGTCACGCCCGCTATGAGCAAAATTTGCCAAAACAGTGGGCTGGACAGCCGATTGGCGAAGCTCGCTCAACGGCAATCCATGAGTCTCAAAGCTTATTTTTTGAAATGCAGCTGGCGCGCAGCGAACCGTTCCTTGAGTTTTTACGTCCTTATGTGCAAAAAGCCTTCGGCGATCAATCTGCTTTTGAACAAGGTAACTTTTTGCGCATGAACCAGCGCGTAGAGGCCGGTTTTATTCGTATCGATGCCGATGAGGTTAGCTACCCCGCCCATGTCATTTTGCGTTATGAAATTGAGCGCGCGCTGATTGAGGGTGAGATTGAAGTGCGGCATATTCCAGAACTGTGGAATGAAAAAATGCACTCTTACCTCGGCTTAAACACACAGGGTAATTTCCGAGATGGTTGCATGCAGGATATCCATTGGACCGACGGTGCCTTTGGTTATTTCCCCACCTATACCTTAGGTGCGATGTATGCGGCTCAGCTGTTCGCCTCCGCCAAAAATGCCCTCCCTGACCTTGACCAACATATCCTGCGCGGCGATCTCTCTGCGCTCTCCGGTTGGTTACGCCAGAATATCTGGCAGCATGGTTCACGCTTTGATACCGATACGCTGATCCGAAATGCCAGCGGGGAAACACTCAACCCAAGCTTCTTCCGTCGTCATTTAGAACAGCGTTATTTAGGCTAACCACTAAGGCCTCTCAGAACAGAATCCGTTGTTTATGAGGGGCCTATTGTTTTGCTAGGCGTGCGTACGTTCATATTCCACTAAATTTAATTGCTGCACTGAGGTTTCATGAGAGTATTAACAGGACTTACAATGTATGTTGTAACTAAATTGATGTATAATTAAGCCGGAGACTTGCTCCGGCCTATTTTCAAGCCTTAACGACTTCAAACATCATGATATCACTGGTAAATGAGCCATCAGCCTGCACTTCAAAATGTTGTTTAACCTCTTCCGAAGCACTTTCCTGTATCATTCTAATCGCGGTAACCAGCGGTTCTGGCGTACGCATGCGGCTAATCCAACTACCAAACTCGAGGTGTAACCGGTCAGACGTAACGGTTTGGATTTGTAGCCCCGCCTCGGTGAAAAACGTTAACCATTCGCCAGGCGCATAATCTCGCACGTGCGACGTATCGCGCAGAATCTCCACCGTTTGCAGATGTACATCTAAAACAGAGTGACCAGGCGACACAACGTCCATAAAGATCGCCCTTCCCCCTGGTTTAAGCACGCGCTTAACCTCGCGTAAGGCCTTACCAACATCGTACCAGTGATGCGCCGAATAACGACTGATAACCACATCAAAGGATTCATTCTCGAACGGTAGCGATTCAGCAACGCCCTGCGCGGTACTCAGATTAGTCAGTCCTTTATCACTTGCCGCCTGTTTTACCACCGCGAGCATTTTTTCGGAGAGATCATAAGCTACAACGTCGTTAACTTGTGCCGCCACGGCAAAGCTTGCATGACCGGCTCCACAACCAAGATCGAGTACGCTCGCAAAGTCTTCACCGCTGAGCAGATGCGCAAGGCGTTTTAAATCGTTGCCCTGCGCATGTACGGCACTGCTGAGATAAGCGTTAGCCTGATCGGCAAATTGACGATCGACGGCATTATGATGACTCTGCTGATTGCTCATGCACTCTCCTGCTGTTCATTTGTTAATAACGTGTTTTTTCCACTATAGTCAGGCGTCTAGCGTGATTCAATAGTCCGCTATTGAATTGTTTTCATCCAGAGTACAAAGCGTTACATGCCGAAACCAATCACTCACAGCCGTTATAACCGCTATCCACTAAGATTAATCATCTATTGAATTTGAGAATAATTCAGCCGCACACACCGTTAAGAACATAGGTTTCAGCGGCCACGAAGGGTTCGGAGATGGCATATGTTTCGACGCTATGGTTTTGAACTTCTTCTGATATCCCTGATCCTATGCGGAATCATCACAGCATGCTTCTATTTGTAGACGGGTGTGCATGAAAAAAGCTGAATTTCACTTCTGTCACGCAAATATTTCTCGCCGTAATCAATCATTTGGTTAAACTACAGAGTAAATGGATGACTGCAATTAGGTTCCGCTCTATGCGATTACTACGTACCGTTACGTTATGCGCTCCGGTTTTATATTGTGCCATTACCACCCAACCTGCCGTCGCTGATGATGAAGTTCTGACCCCCGCGCAGCAAATTCAACTTTTCTATGGCAAAGATGACCGCGTCAAAATTACCAATGTGACCCAAGCTCCGTGGGATGCTATTGGGCAAATCGAAACCGAGAGCGGGAATTTATGCACCGCCACGCTAATTACATCACGCTTAGTTCTAACGGCGGGACATTGTTTATTAGCGCCGCCGGGAAAAGTTGATCCTGCAATCGCGCTACGTTTTTCCTCTCATAATCAAAAATGGCGCTACGAAATTACCCAACTGCGCACGCTGGTCGATCCTAAATTAGGCAAGCGGCTCAAAGCCGACGGCGAGGGTTGGATTGTTCCCTCTTCCGCAGCCCAGCAAGATTATGGTTTAGTTGAAATCGTAAGTGACCGGTTGCCCGCGATTGAACCACTGCCGCTGTGGCAAGGTACAAGTAAGCAGCTGACGGCGGCATTAAAGGCCGATAAACGCCTCGTGACGCAGGCCGGATACCCTCAGGATCATCTGGATGATTTATATAGCCATCAAAACTGTTTGGTGACAGGATGGGCTCAAACCGGCGTGTTGAGCCATCAGTGCGATACATTACCTGGTGATAGCGGTTCTCCGCTGCTGATGGCAACGGATGCAGGTTGGCGGCTGATAGCCATTCAAAGTTCGGCACCGGCCGCTGAGAATCGTGATTTGGCCGATAATCGCGCGGTGGCCGTCACCGCGTTCAGTGACGGCCTTAAACGCCTGATGCAACAAAATGCTAAGCCAGAATCTGATCGATAGCCTGCATAATGCGCTTTTCTGAAATTGGGTACGGTGTACCCAATTGCTGCGCAAAATAGCTCACTCGCAGTTCTTCAATCATCCAGCGGATCTCTTTCACTTCAGGCTCGTTGGCGCGCGGCGGCGGTAGCTTGTTAAGCATCTGCTGCCATGCCTGCTGCACCTGTTCCACTTTCAACATTTGCGCACGATCCCGATGTGGGTCAATCGCCAGTTTCTCTAAGCGTCGTTCAATCGCATGCAGGTAGCGTTCTACATCCGGTAAACGCGCTGCCCCCGTTGCCGTAACAAAACCACGATAGATAAGATTGCCGACCTGACTTTTAATATCAGACAGCGCTAACGCCAGCGATATGTCAACGCGCCCTTTTAGGCGCTTATTAATGCCGTTTGCCGTCGTCAAGATTTGCTCGACCTGTCGCGCAATAGAAACCACTTCATCGTTGAGTTCCGCACGCACCTGTTCATGAAGTTGGGTAAACCCTACTTCACTCCATGCAGGTCCGCCATGCTTGGCAATCAACGAGTCAATTCCACAGGCGATACAGTCATCAATCAAATCCAATACTTTGCCGTAAGGGTTAAAATACAGGCCTAACTTGGCTTTGTTCGGCAATTTTTCATGTAAATATTTGATCGGAGATGGAATGTTCAGCAGTAATAAGCGGCGCGAACCCTGCCACATGGCCTGCTGCTGCTCCTGTTCAGTTTCAAAGAGACGAATAGCGACGCTGTCTTTTTCATCCACCAACGCGGGGAACGCCTTCATCGAGTAGCCGCCACGCTTTTGCTCGTAGCTTTGCGGAAGCGAGCCAAAACTCCATACGTGCAAACCTTGTTGCTCAAGGCCATCATCTGCAACTTCCGATAGCGTCTGCTGTACCTGTCCTTTGAGCTCGGTTTTCAACGCCTCCAGCGACTTGCCTTCCGCCAACGTTTTCTTCTTGTCGTCAATAACGCGGAACGTCATACGCAGATGATCGGGAACCTGATCGAGTTGCCACTCTTCACGTGACACTGTCACACCGGTCATGCGACGCAGTTCTCGCTCCATCGACTCGAGTAACGGCATTTCAAGCGGTGTCGCCCTTGCTAAGAAAGCCTCGGCATAGTTCGGCGCTGGCACGAAATTGCGTCGAATCGGTTTGGGTAATGACTTAATGAGCGCAATCACCAACTCACGGCGAATACCCGGAATTTGCCAATCAAAGCCTGACTCTTCAATCTGGTTTAAGATCGCCAATGGAATATGTACCGTCACCCCATCGGCGTCAGTGCCCGGCTCAAACTGGTAGGAAAGACGCAGTTTGAATGAACCTTGATGCCAGAAATTAGGGTAATCGAGTGCGCTAACGCCTTGCGCACCGTCTTTAATCAGCATCGATTTTTCAAAATTGAGCAGCTCAGGCTCTTCGCGGCTGGCTTTTTTCCACCAGCTATCGAAATGACGAGCAGAAACTACATCATGACCAATGCGCTGATCGTAGAAACTAAACAACGTTTCGTCATCGACCAAAATATCGCGGCGACGCGATTTATGTTCAAGCTCTTCCACCTCTGAACGCAGGCGCTGATTCGCACGGAAAAAGGCATGACGCGTTTGCCAATCACCTTCCACCAGCGCATGACGAATGAACAGCTCACGACTGACCTGCGGATCGATGCTGCCATAGTTCACCTTACGCGCAGCTACAATTGGCAGCCCGTAAAGCGTGACTTTTTCCGTCGCCATCACCGCACCTTGGGCTTTCTCCCAATGCGGCTCGCTATAGCTTTTCTTAATCAGATGCTGTGCGAGCGGTTCGATCCATTCAGGATCGATACGTGCAGCAATTCGCCCCCACAAACGGGAGGTTTCCACTAACTCCGCCACCATGGTCCATTTTGGCGGTTTCTTGAATAATGCCGAACCGGGGAAAATCGCAAAGCGGGCATTACGCGCGCCGGTGAACTCCTGTTTATCCGCATCTTTTTGCCCAATATGCGAGAGCAGACCGCTAAGCAACGAGCAGTGAATACCGCGAAAATCACCCGGTACCGAGTTAATCGGTATACGTAGCTCTTTAACCACCTGCCGAAGTTGGGTGTAAATATCCTGCCATTCACGCACCCGCAGATAATTGAGGTAGTCGGTTTTGCACTGGCGACGGAATTGGTTGGCCGAGAGCTCTTTTTGTTGCTCTTTTAGGTGATCCCACAGATTCACCAGCGACAGAAAATCACTCTCTTTGTCGGCAAAGCGACGATGTTTTTCATCCGAGGCCTGCTTCTTCTCACTCGGGCGCTCACGCGGATCTTGAATCGACAGCCCCGCGGTGATAATCATCACTTCTCGTACCGCGCCATGTTTCTGTGACTCCAGCACCATACGCGCCAAGCGGGGATCGATTGGCAGTTGAGCCAACTGACGGCCCATTGGCGTCAGCTGCTGATGCCCCTGCTCCGAAGTGGTTACCGCACCAAGCTCTTCCAGCAGACGAACACCGTCAAGAATATTGCGTTTATCCGGCGCTTCCACAAATGGGAAAGCGGCGATATCGCCGAGTCCCAGCGACGTCATTTGTAAAATGACCGAGGCTAAGTTGGTACGAAGGATCTCTGGGTCGGTAAATTCTGGCCGTGAAAGGAAATCTTGTTCGCTGTATAGCCGAATACAGATACCTTCAGAAACACGTCCACAGCGGCCTTTACGCTGATTCGCCGAGGCTTGAGAAATAGGCTCAATCGGCAAGCGCTGAACCTTGGTTCTAAAACTGTATCGACTAATACGCGCCGTTCCCGGATCGATAACATATTTTATCCCCGGTACGGTTAGCGACGTTTCCGCCACGTTGGTGGCCAGCACGATGCGGCGCCCGTGATGGCTTTGGAAAACGCGGTTTTGTTCACTGGCCGATAAGCGCGCATAGAGCGGTAAAATCTCGGTATGCGGCAGGTTTAGCTTAGTCAGCGCATCGGCCGTATCGCGAATTTCACGTTCACCACTCATAAAGATCAGAATGTCACCGGGGCTCTCACGTCCCAGCTCATCCACGGCATCAAAAATAGCCTGAAGCTGGTCACGGTCTACATCGTCAGCATCATCAACCACCGGGCGATAGCGCACTTCTACCGGATAGGTACGGCCTGAAACTTCAATAATCGGCGCGTTATTAAAATGACGAGAAAAACGCTGGGGATCGATCGTCGCCGACGTAATGATCACTTTCAGATCGGGACGTTTAGGCAAAAGCTGACGCAGATAGCCGAGGATGAAATCGATATTCAGGCTGCGTTCATGCGCCTCATCGATAATCAGCGTGTCATATTGCATCAGCATGCGGTCTTGCTGAATTTCAGCCAGCAAAATACCGTCTGTCATCAGCTTAACCAGCGTGGTGTCACTTACCTGATCGTTGAAACGAACTTTATAGCCAACGGCACCGCCGAGCGACGTGTCTAGCTCATGGGCAATACGATCGCCGACCGAGCGTGCAGCCAGACGGCGCGGCTGAGTATGGCCAATCAGCCCTTTAATTCCGCGCCCTAATTCCAGACAAATTTTCGGTAGCTGGGTGGTTTTCCCCGAACCGGTTTCACCCGCCACGATAACCACTTGGTTGTCGCGAATAGCCGCCAGAATGTCATCTTTTTTCTGGCTAACCGGTAAACTTTCGGGATAGGTAATTTTAGGACAGGCAGCGCGACGCGCTTCAACGCGCTGCATGGCGTTAGCAAGATCGATAGCCAAGGTATCGGCAATAGCCTGTTGGCTTTCGGATTTTTTGACCTTTTTGGCGCCCTGTATGCGGCGCATCAGACGCTGTTTATCGCGCAGCATCAATTCATCAAGCTGCGAGGCGATGGCGCTTAGCGGAGATGTCACAATCAATATTCCTTGAAACGGATGGCGAACAACAGGTGAAAATGTAAAACCATCGTTATTTGTTGTTTTTAATAACGTCATTCTAATGACGGATTCTGTCTGTAATTGTATCACAGGCCTGCGTTTGTCAGCAGCCTGAGCCACGTATTCTCTCGTCACCGCGTACGTCCCCTATTCCTGTGAATGATGCCTCGCTTAATCACATTCAATAAAACTGAACAAAGAGCTCGAATTATTGCGCTATCACTGGTGGGGTTTTATGAATAAAGTGTCTTCCATGCGATGGACACAACGTCCTGATATCAACAAATAGTCTGAAACAGCCTAAGCGATTAGGTCACAAGGAAATCACCATGAGCAACGTATTGGTTCTTAAATCTAGCATTCTGGCTAACTACTCTCAGTCTAACGTTCTGGCTGATTACTTTGTTGACCAATGGCGCCAGCAGCACAGCGACGACAAAATTCAGGTTCGTGACCTTGCCGCAGACCCAATTCCGGTGCTGGATGGTGAATTAGTCGGTGCGCTGCGCCCTTCTGATGCGCCATTAACGCCACGCCAGCAGGAAGCATTGGAATTATCCAATACGCTGATTGAAGAGCTGAAAGCGTCTGACGTTATCGTGATTACCGCGCCAATGTATAACTTCAACATTCCAACCCAGTTGAAGAACTATTTTGACCTAGTAGCGCGTGCCGGTGTGACCTTCCGCTACACCGAAGCAGGCCCTGAAGGCTTGCTGAAAGGCAAAAAAGTTTATGTGCTGACCAGCCGCGGCGGTATCCATAAAGATACCAATACCGACTTGGTAACGCCTTACCTGCGCGTATTCTTGGGCTTTATTGGCTTGACCGACGTTGAATTCGTGTTTGAAGAAGGGATCGCTTACGGGCCAGAGATGGCAACCAAAGCGCAGCAAGATGCTAAAGCACTGATTAATCAGTTGGCTACAGCTTAAGTATTCTCTGTATTGCTTACCCTCTAACGCCTGTGTCTGGATAACGTCGTAAGCAAGAAATAAAAAACGCGCTCTGTTTGATCAGAAGCGCGTTTTTTGTGGCTGTATTTCTGTCACTCAAACTAGGGCTTTCGCAGCCACTGTCCGTTGATACCGCGTACATACTCACCAGAGGCAGCGCGTTCCACCAGCTTCTGCCCTGCCATTTTGGCGACATCTTCCCGGCTGATATGGTTATTGTTCGCCACTTCCTGATATTTCTCGGCACGCCCAGTATTGATTTGTTGCACCAGAGCCAGTGTTTCTTTGTCCTGTTTAATAGCCACAATGTAGCCACTCAAGGTTTCACCCACGCGGCCTTGCTGCTTGGCCTGATCGAGCGTGAGCGCAAAAACGGCGCTGCTAAACAGTAAACCGGCACCCAACAGAGCGATTAACGACTTTCTCATCGGATTCTCCTTAGAACAGCCCCGACTGGGTTTTCAATAAATTCTCGACGTCTTTATCTACTTTGATATGAATTTCGTGTTCAATTTTGACGTTCATATTGATGGTAATCGGCTCTTTTGGCGCGGCTACCTCAATGCGGGGGATGCATCCCGTCAATGATACACAGACTGCCGTCGCCAGTAGCCAAACCTTAAGGTTGCTCATGCTCACTCCTCGCAGGGGTTGAGAGGCTTTGCTCCAGCCACTCCTGTAAATTATCGCCAAAACGTAAACTCCGCCAAAGCTCGAAAATATTTTCTTCATGATGATAGTTAAGCACGACCTCACGGTGTGCGCTTTGCTGAGGATTCACCCCACGGATCGTCGCCGCCATGGTGAGTACCCCTAAATTACTTAAATTAACTTCGGCTCGCGAACGACTGATCTCCATATAACGCAGCCATTCGATTGCAGCGCCTGCCGCCATGTTGTTGGCAGCCATTGCATCAGCCATATCAGGGTCGAGACGCAGCGTCAGCATAGACGCATTATCAATCCAGCCGTTACGGATAAGCCATTGTGCATCTTTCAGATACAGCGGCAGCTCACCGTCTACCCGACCTGACATCGCAAACTGTTTTGGTTTTAGCGCAGTGAACAGCACGCTGAGATCGATATCTTTTAATCTCAAGACCGTTGACGCCGGTTGTGGCAGACGCAGCGCATCAAAACCGATATGGCCTTTCAGCATATCAACACCGACGTTTGACAGTACTAACGGAGCACGATCGCTATACGGATAGTAGCCCTGTAGGTCAGCCGTAATATTGCTCATTTCAAACAGGTTAGACAGGTGTTTAATCCGCAGGCTAATCGGCTGTTTAGCTCCCAACTGCCATACCTCATTTTTCAGACGATAAGCCATGATGAAATCTAATCCACTCATCTCACCGTCTTTCAGCCACATACCGGCATTTTTCACCACCATGTGTCCGCCTGCCTCGAAGCCCTGTTCTCGCGCGGCCGAGAATGCCGCCTGTGCGTAAAAATCACCGTCGCGCAGCGTGATATTTAGATCGGGCGATAACAGCGGTTGGAATACCGCCGTGGGTTGTTTTGCCCACCAGGCTTCACCACGCAGTCTTTCCCCGTCCCAGCGCCCATTTAGCTTAATAGGGCCAATGCGTTCTGCGTGAAGATCGCCCTTTAATAAGAACTGATCCGGTGCTGTCCCGGTAGCAGCAAGGTTCAAAATGGCATGCGGGAGATAACCACCGTTTTCCAGCTCCACCTTTTGGGTATCAAGCATGAACGCACCGGTAAATTTCGGCTGTTTTTCATCCCGAACCCAAACGATCGGCTGACCGATGGTTAAACGCGGCTTGACCACCGTCATCATGCCATAGTGAATTTTATTAAATCCGGTCGAGAGCTGATTCAGGCGGATGGTATTTCCTAGCCATTCGCCACGACCACCCACGTCCCATTTCGCTGCCAACGGTGGTAAATCGCCGTTACCCCAATATTGCCACTGCCATTGGCCTTTATCAGGCATGAATTGCTGCGCCTGACCGTCTAGGTGCAATTTGAAATTACCCCAGTAGCTGTCTTTGACTTTCATGATCGCCTGCAAACGACCAGTCACACCTTCCGCGTTGAGCTTAATGCCTGCCAGCGGCCAACGCGCTTCTTGCAGCGTGGTTTGATCGTCTAAACGCCCCCATGCCCGCAGCAGTGAACCACTATCCAGCGTCAACAAAGGATTCAGCACGCTGCCGGTCAGTAAACCGGGGATCGACGCCGTTAAAGAAAGGTTTTGACTATTCACAAGGCCGGTAACGCGGAATGCCATACTGCTATCGATCACGCTAAGCTTACCCGGACCGAGATTCACGACCACGTTACCTTTGCCGTGATTCCCCTGCGTGAGCACGTTCATTCGCGCTTCAATTTGCGTTTGCTGGTAATTTTTATCCCAGTTAGTCAGGGTGAGATCGATACCGCCTTGCAACGGTTGCTGCGCATAAGGCCAACGCCACTGGCCTTTATTCACGTGGATTTCATGACGGCTTACCGTCCACGGCAAATCGGCCAACGGCGTTTTATCGCCCTTAGCAACAATCTTCAAATTACCTTGTTTGTTCTTCCATTCAGAAATCAGTAATAGAGGCTGTTCAACAAACGGCGTTTTGAGCTGAGCCTGCATGTTGCCACTGCGCGGCAGTGACGCCAGATCCAGCGGTATTTGTAGCTCACCGTCCAGCTCAATCGGTTGATCTGTTTGAGGGACTTTCAGTGAAAGCTTTTTAACCGTCAGCTTTTGTTTGTCATCAAGACGCGCATCAAGGCTAAGGCGATCGCTACGGTAGCGAACCGTCTGCCCATCGGCGTTATTGACCACGCTGATGGCGCCGGCATAGTCCTGCCACGGGCTCACGACAAGATGGTTTATCGCCACGTCAAACAGCGGTAAAGAGCGCTGAATTTTATCCAGCTCAAGCGGCGTAGAGGGAGTATCGGATGATGGAAGCTTTTCCAAACACTGGGTATTCACGTCGAGCGTGTCTGCCAGCATTTGCCAGCGGCCTTGCTGATAGCGCAAACGTGCCGCAGACAGATCGCCCAAACGACAATCCTCCGCTAGATAGCTTAGCCCCGGCAGATGCAATGCACCGTTCGACCAATACGGACGAGCGCTAAACTCCACACGCGTTCCGGCAGGAAGCCACTGTTTTATTACCCACGGCAGCCAATGTGCCACCGTTAACCAGAGAAACGTTAATGCCAAAAATATGGCGATCAGCGCTGCAAATAACCTTTTGAGCCACTTGATCATAATTCGCCTTGCTTTTTAATAATCTGCCGCAACATATCATAATAATGGATACATCTGAACGAATCGGGCAAAATCCTAGATAAATCTAGCCGTTGTGTTGAATTTTAGTTCAGCAAAAGTGCACGTTGAGGCCATCAGCTTATTTGTCATACTAAATGTCGTTCGCTTTGTCTGTTTTGTTCATTTTTGCTATCATGATCACACTTTTCTGGTGGAGAAACCCCTATGAAGCTCGCGATTTATAGTACTAAACAGTATGACCGCAAATATCTTGAACTAGTAAATAAAGAATTCGGTTTCGAGCTGGAGTTTTTTGACTTTCTGTTAAGCCCTAAAACGGCAAAAGTTGCACAGGGCTGTGAAGCGGTGTGTATCTTTGTCAACGACGATGCGAGCCGTGAAGTGCTAACCGAACTGGCAGCGCTCGGCGTTAAAATTATCGCACTGCGCTGCGCTGGCTTTAATAACGTTGATCTTCAAGCCGCCAAAGAGCTTGGCTTAGAGGTGGTTCGCGTACCGGCCTATTCACCGGAAGCGGTCGCCGAACATGCCGTAGGCTTGATGATGAGCCTTAACCGCCGCATTCATCGCGCCTATCAACGCACCCGCGACGCCAACTTCTCGCTGGAAGGATTGATTGGTTTTAATATGCATAACCGCACCGCGGGCGTTATCGGTACCGGTAAAATCGGCGTGGCTACCATGCGCATCCTGAAAGGCTTCGGCATGAAGCTGCTGGCCTATGATCCATACCCAAATCCACAGGCGTTGGAATTAGGCGCAGAGTATGTGGATTTGAAAACGCTGTATGAAAAATCAGACGTGATCACCCTGCACTGCCCATTAACGCCAGAAAATCATCATCTTTTGGATGCGTCTGCGTTTGGCCAGATGAAGAACGGTGTGATGATTATCAACACCAGTCGCGGCGGCCTGATCGATTCAGATGCGGCAATTGAAGCGTTGAAACAGCAGAAAATTGGTTCGCTGGGAATGGACGTTTATGAAAACGAACGCGATCTGTTCTTTGAAGATAAATCTAACGACGTAATCCAAGACGACGTATTCCGTCGCCTGTCAGCCTGTCATAACGTGTTGTTTACCGGGCATCAGGCCTTCTTAACTGAAGAAGCGCTGACCAGTATTTCTGAAACCACGCTCAATAACATTCGTACGCTGGTCAACGGCGAACACTGTGAAAATGTAATTAGCGCCTAAGTTCTGGTTTCAGCGATACCAAAACAAAACCCCAGTGCAAACTGGGGTTTTCTGTTTGAGGTTATGTGTTGAAAGCTTCGCACTAAAAGTGCGATAAAACCCTCGTCGAATTTAGGCGATATGCTCCACCAGCAATGCCTGACGATAATGTGCTAAACGCTGATTAAACAGCTCACGCTGCTTTGCCGACATGTTGCCACACACCTTGCTGGCATCCATCTCACGTCCTTGCGACTCCATTAACGCAATGCTGCTGGCTAAAAAATCCATATTATTTTCGCCAAAATTGTTTCCATCACTCGTTGAAACACGCTGTGCGGTAGTCTTCACCATCTGGCACACTCCTCTTTCTGATTTTGAAAAAAGGTTAATATGCTGCGTTGACTTAGTATCCCCTACACCGTGGCTAGAGACTAAACACTGCGTGCTTGTTTTTTGACCTAGACCGTGTTGGAGATCACATTATTACGCTCCATGATATAAATCATGTTGCCGTGGTAACCCGTCTCTTTACGTAACGTGAAGCCACATTTTTCAGCTAAACGAACCGAACGAATATTTTCTTCATCGATGATGCAACACATCGGCGTTTTAAGCACCTCATCCGCCCAAGCAAGAACGCATTTTGCTGCTTCTAACGCGTAACCTTTACCATGAAAAGAAGGAATAAACGTCCATCCCATTTCGGGATAGCGTAGGCTCGGTTCAATTTCACGATGATTTTCGGCGAGGCCAATATTGCCGATGTATTGCTGTGTGCTCTTATCAAAAACAGCCCAGTAGCCATAATTGAAAAGTGCCCAGTTACCTGTATAGCGTAACAGACGCTGCCAAACTTGCTCGGGAGTTTGCGGAGAACCACCGATAAATTTCACAATCTCAGGATCTGACCACATTGCGCAAAGGTCAGGGAAATCCTCAAGCCGGTGGGTCCGTAAAACCAGTCGTTCGGTCATTAAGACCGGCGTATCCAGCACCATAACATCCTCTGTGTGTTTATCTTTCAATATCTTATTCGTGGGATATTTTCATTTTTACTTCTGTTGATTTATAAACCGAAAGAAACAAAACAGGCAAACAAAAAACCTATCGCCAAGGAGCTTTTGTGGAGCAAAAGGAAAATCTGCTTTTGGTAAGGTATGTATCACTCGTGGTAAACGAGTAGAATAGGCTTAGGTTTGCGGTGTAAGCCGTCGATTATTCTGTAGAAATAGATAGAGGCAATACAATGAAATTTAAAACGCTACCTCTGGCATTAGGCTCGGTTTTACTTGCCGCGTGTACGACTCAGGCTCAGCAGCCGTTGCAGCAAAGCGATCTCTTGCATCGCCACTTTGTCCTGCAAAGTGTAGATGGAAAAGCCATCACCGGTGCAAAAACGCGTATGGAGCCGGGGATTGAGTTTGGCGAAAAAATGCATGTTTCTGGGGCGATGTGTAACCGCTTTATGGGTCAAGGCGAGCTGAACAATAATACATTGAAGGTAGAGAATTTAGCCTCAACTCGTATGGCGTGTATCGATCCCGCGCGTGCGGAATTAGATCCGATCATCAGCGATGTGTTGAGCAAGGGCGCAGATATTTCTTTAGTGAAGGGCCAACTCATCTTGAAAAATGCCAAGCATACACTGGTTTATCAGCAACGTGATTGGATGTAATTTCGACAATGCGCCCTGCCGGCTGGAGTCATAGCCGGCATCATCGTTTGGCTATCCCAATGATTGATAGCGGAAGAATACAGCAAGATTAGTTGGCGGGACAGGCACCACGGATTAATGCAGATTCGCCACAGCGCTTACCATCAGGTAATTGGCACATACCAACAGAACTGCCATCGAGTTGGCTTGAAAGAGCCAGAGTGCCTCCCGCCAGCGCACAATTTTCAGCCGCCGCGTTTGACATCCCGATACGCTGATGAACGTTAGCACTGGTTGCCTGCTGTTCAGGTTCACTGCTACATCCCGACAGCAAAATACCTACCGCAAGCGCTAAACTTAACTTTGCTATCATTTCCACTCACTCCTCTCGCCGTGTTTTATTCAAAGTCTTTTATTTGTTGATCAATATTGGCTAGTACTTAATTGGCTGGCTCTTAGGTACATTTTTCACACAGAACGCCCCTATGCCAACTTAATGTATCAACTAAATCGCTCCAAAAAGCTAATAGCACGAAAATAAGGCCTTTTAGCCTGTTTTTCCCGTAGGCTGGTTAAGATAAAATTGCCGGCTACGTAAAGCTGGGCGTACTGTGAAATAATTATTCGTTTTTACGCTTAATCGTTCTGCAAAACAATAAAATTACAGCGGGAGGAACAAATGATTACTGATTTATTGCTACGCGTCGTATTAGCCGGATTTCTTGGCGGCCTCATTGGCATTGAACGCCAACTGCGGGCTAAAGAGGCCGGATTGCGTACGCACGTATTGGTCGGTATCGGCAGCGCCATGTTTATGATTGTCTCTAAGTATGGTTTTAACGACATCCTGATGGAATCACACGTTGGATTAGACCCGAGTCGTATTGCGGCTCAGGTGGTCAGCGGAATGGGCTTCCTCGGTGCAGGCACCATTATGATCCAAAAACAGGTCGTGCGCGGGCTAACCACTGCGGCCGGGCTTTGGGTAACCGCCGCCATCGGCTTGGTAATTGGCAGCGGCATGTATGCGATTGGCATCTATGGCACGCTAATGACATTAATTGTGCTCGAAGTTTTCCGCCAGTTGAGCAATCGCCTAATCGGTCATCACCACTCCATCATTATTCAATTGGTACCTGCCAGCGTGTCCGGCATTTTATTAGCGTTACAACAAATGCGGCTTAAACCGGGCTATTTAACCGTTAACCAGCACGATGTTGATACCGAACTGTGCGAAATGTCACTCGATGTCACGCTACGGCCAAAACAGGATATCAGCGAGGTCTATCAGAATTTACAGCAGGTCGAAGGCGTACATTTTATAGATATTCGCTAATAGACATCTCATCACGCGGCGTTATTTCGTTCTCCAATAAGCATTTTTTAATCACCTTATTGGAGAACATGACAGAATGTAAATTAATATTAATCCTGCCCTCCTTTCCTCTATTTTTTGTTACACAGCATCCATTGCGATGCCATGAAACTGACAAGCCCGCTAATTATGTTTTGCTATCATCATGCCATGATGAGACGTGGCTCGATTGTCATTGCTGCGTCCGGTGCAATATATCTTAGAGAGTTCAAGAGCAGCCTGCGCTTGCCATTTGAATGACCGACGGTATTACGTTGTGAGCAACAAAAGGTACATTTAATGATCACCACTGATGGTAATAACGCAGTGGCTTCAGTGGCTTTTCGAGCCAGTGAAGTTATCGCTATATACCCTATTACGCCAAGCTCAACCATGGCGGAACAAGCAGATTCTTGGTCAGGCGATGGACGCCGCAATATCTGGGGCGACATCCCACGCGTCGTTGAAATGCAGTCTGAAGGCGGGGCGATAGCCACCGTTCATGGCGCATTGCAAACGGGCGCTTTGGCGACATCGTTTACATCATCGCAGGGATTGCTCCTGATGATCCCCAACCTGTACAAAGTTGCAGGCCAGCTAATTCCCTTCGTCCTGCACGTTGCGGCGCGAACCGTTGCAACACACGCATTGTCTATTTTTGGCGACCATTCAGACGTCATGGCGGTTCGCCAAACTGGGTGCGCCATGCTGTGCGCCAACAGCGTGCAGGAAGCACAAGATTTCGCGCTGATTTCCCATATAGCGACGCTTAACAGTCGCGTTCCTTTTATTCATTTCTTTGATGGTTTTCGTACCTCTCATGAAATCAATAAAATCGTTCCGCTTTCGGACGACACCATTAAGTCATTGATGCCGCAAGACGCCATCGATGCGCACCGTGCACGCGCTTTAACGCCAGATCATCCGGTGATCCGCGGAACCTCAGCTAACCCTGATACTTATTTCCAGTCACGCGAAGCCACCAATCCTTATTACCAAGAAACCTATCAGCACGTCGCCGATGCCATGCAGGCATTTGGTGAGGTGACCGGTCGTCACTATCAGCCATTTGAATATTACGGTCACCCAGAAGCTGAGCGTGTTGTGATCCTGATGGGCTCCGCTATTGGCACCTGTGAAGAAGTCGTTGATACCCTTCTCAGCCGAGATGAAAAAGTCGGCGTGCTGAAAGTGCGTTTGTTCCGCCCTTTCTCTGCCGAACATCTGCTGAAAGTGCTGCCAAGCACCGCAACACGCATTGCAGTATTGGATCGAACCAAAGAACCGGGCGCGTTAGCTGAGCCGCTGTATCTTGATGTAATGACTGCCTTGGCTGAATCATTTAGCCGGGGCGAGCGCAACACATTGCCTCGCGTTATCGGCGGGCGCTACGGACTCTCCTCCAAGGAATTTGGCCCTGACTGCGCGCTAGCCGTATTTAACGAACTGAAACTTGATAACCCTCGTCCACGCTTTACCGTGGGCATCTTTGATGATGTGACCGGACTATCTCTGCCGCTGAGCGACGAACTTCTGCCGCAGCGCACACGTTTGGAAGCGCTCTTCTATGGTTTAGGCAGCGACGGCACGGTGTCTGCCACCAAGAACAACATCAAGATCATTGGTAACAGTACTCCGCTTTATGCCCAAGGCTATTTTGTTTACGACTCCAAAAAAGCCGGCGGCTTGACGGTCTCTCACCTACGCGTGAGCGATAACCCGATCAATTCAGCCTACCTAATTAGCCAAGCTGATTTCATTGGCTGTCATCAGTGGCAGTTCATTGAAAAATACCAAATGGTCGAACGTCTGAAACCAGGCGGCGTTTTCCTCATCAATACGCCTTACAGCGCCGATGAGATCTGGCATAACCTGCCTAAAGATGTGCAAGCGTTGCTGCATCAGCGTCAGGCCAAGGTATACATTATCAATGCGGCGAAGATTGCCCGTGAATGCAAACTCGGTGCCCGCATCAATACCGTTATGCAGATGGCATTCTTCCATCTGACCAACGTGTTACCGAGCGACGATGCCCTTAAACTGCTGCAAGATGCCATCACGCGCAGCTATAGCAGCAAAGGCAATGAAATCGTTGAGCGCAACTGGCAGGCTCTGGCGGTTTCACGTACCGCATTAACGGCCATTCCGCTACAGCCTATTGATGACACCAGCGCCATGCGCCCACCGGTAGTCTCCGATGAAGCGCCTGATTTTGTGAAAACCGTTACCGCCGCCATGCTAGCTGGTTTGGGCGATGCTTTACCGGTATCGGCCTTCCCGCCGGATGGCACTTGGCCAACGGGCACCACCCGTTGGGAAAAACGCAACATCGCCGAAGAGATCCCAATTTGGGAAGCACCGCTGTGTACCCAATGTAACCACTGCGTTGCTGCCTGCCCGCATTCTGCAATTCGTGCCAAAGTCGTTTCCCCTGACGAGATGGAAAATGCACCTGAATCACTGAATTCGTTGGACGTCAAAGCGCGTGACATGCGTGGACAGAAATACGTGTTGCAGGTTGCACCTGAAGACTGCACCGGCTGTAATCTGTGCGTTGAAGTGTGCCCAGCGAAAGATCGCCAAAATCCTGAAATTAAAGCGATTAACATGAAGCCGCGCTTAGAGCATTTGGCCGAAGAGAAAGCGAATTTTGACTTCTTCTTAGAACTGCCAGAGATCGAACGCAGTAAAATCGAGCGTATTGATATCCGTACTTCACAGCTGATTTCACCGCTGTTCGAGTACTCGGGTGCCTGTTCCGGCTGTGGTGAAACACCTTACATTAAGCTGCTAACTCAGCTGTATGGTGATCGCCTCCTGATTGCTAACGCAACGGGTTGTTCATCGATTTATGGCGGTAATTTACCGACCACGCCATACACCACTAACGCAGATGGCCGTGGTCCTGCTTGGGCCAACTCGCTGTTTGAAGACAACGCTGAGTTTGGTCTTGGCTTCCGTTTAACCATCGATCAGCATCGCCAGCGTGTTAACCGCCTGTTAGACAGCTTAGCTGAGCAGTTGCCGCCAGAGTTGCTTAATGAGCTTCATCAGCCCGACTTGCCGATCGAAGAACGTCGTATTCAGGTTGAAAAACTGCGTACTGAATTGCAGAAAATCGACTCTGACGACGCTCGTCAGTTAATCACCGACGCCGACTATCTGGTTGATAAATCGGTTTGGCTTATCGGTGGTGATGGCTGGGCCTACGATATTGGTTTCGGTGGGCTCGATCATGTCTTGAGCCTGACCGAAAACATCAACGTATTAGTGCTGGATACCCAGTGCTACTCCAATACCGGCGGTCAGCAATCCAAGGCTACGCCATTGGGCGCGGTGACGAAATTTGGTGAGCATGGGAAACGTAAGGCGCGCAAAGATTTAGGCGTCAGCATGATGATGTATGGTCACGTATACGTTGCACAAATTTCTTTGGGGGCGCAGCTTAACCAAACGGTGAAAGCCATTCAAGAAGCTGAGGCCTATCCTGGGCCATCCTTAATCATTGCATACAGTCCTTGTGAAGAGCACGGCTACGATCTGGCCTACAGCCATGAACAAATGAAACAGCTCACCGCCACCGGATTCTGGCCGCTCTATCGCTTTGATCCGCGCCGCAGTGATGAAGGCAAACTGCCGTTGGCGCTGGACTCTCGTCCGCCGTCCATCGATCTGGCAGATACCTTGCTCAAGGAACAGCGTTTCCGCCGCTTGAATACGCAAGAACCCGAAGTCGCTCAGCAGTTGTATCGTGATGCTGCTGCCGATCTGAAAAAACGCTTTGAGTTCTTAAGCCAAATGGCGGGTAAACCGATTACCGATAGCGACGAATAAGCATTCATTAGCGAGTAACCCTAAAAGCGATGTCATTTTGGCATCGCTTTTTTATTACCTCCATAAAGGTGATTAAATAAGCCAGCGCCAAATTTCCTAATATTCTTATTTACTATTTCAAGGCTGAAAGGTTTCAGTCTGAAATAATTAATTATCTGTTTTGATTATCAATAACTACATATCAAATAACATTCGTGTGTCATTTTGATATCGCGAATAAACAAATCCAAAATCTATGACGATTGAAAATTGATTCAGCGCATCTTCGCTTTGTTATTGCTGCTCTTTTGAGCAATAACCATGGGGTAAATGTGATACGTTGCACAATTGGCTAATTCCTTAGCCTTCAATAAGTCATTTTCCCTAATCTTTGCATGCTATGTGCATCACCGGAACAAAACTAATAATTTTAACCGGACGTGGGTGAGGTCGTTATGAATCGATTTGTTATTGCTGATGCTAAAAACTGCATCGGTTGCCGGGCCTGTGAAGTTGCCTGTGTGATGGCACATAATCACGGCGAACATGTGCTGACCCCTGCACAATTCCAGCCAAGAATTCACGTGCTCAAACTTGAGCACAAACACACGGCGGTGTTATGCCGTCACTGTGAAGATGCACCTTGCGCCAACGTGTGCCCTAACCACGCGATCGAAAAACGTGACAACAGTATTCAAGTTATTCAAGAGAAATGTATTGGCTGTAAAACCTGCGTCGTGGCCTGCCCTTTTGGTGCTATGGAAGTGATTACCCAGCCAGCGCCCACCGAAACATTGCCTGACGGTGTTATCGCTAACGCCCACAAATGTGATCTATGCGCAGGCGTCGCCGATGCCCCATCCTGCGTCACCAGTTGCCCAAGCAATGCATTAAAACTGATCGACGATGAAACGCTGAATAACCTGCGTCGCCAGCGTCAGCTGCGCGCCATGCTGAACGATGACTCAGGCTTACTCTTTGACGGCAGCGCCAGCAAGGTACTCCAATCAGCAGCGCCTATCGTGATGCCGAATCGCTCCGCGAAGCCAAGTAAAGTACCGCAGATGCTGAGCACCCCTGCGCGGCATGACCCGGTGAAAAAGCCGATTGCAATTCGCAAGGCTACATTCGTTGAGATCTATCCCACCTTCAGTGAGGAAGAAGCCAGCGGGCAAGCCAGCCGTTGTCTATCTTGCGGAAGCCACAGCGTGTGTGAATGGACATGCCCATTACACAACCGGATACCGCATTGGGTAAAACTGGTCAAAGAAGGCCGAATTCTGGAAGCCGTTGAGCTTTCGCATCAAACAAACTGTCTGCCAGAAGTCACCGGACGAGTGTGTCCACAAGATCGTCTGTGTGAAGGCTCATGCACATTGGGTAAAGAGTTCGGCGCTGTCACCGTGGGTAACATCGAACGTTTCATATCAGACAAGGCCTTTGAAATGGGATGGACACCCGATCTTTCCTATGTGAAACCGGTAGATAAACGCGTTGCGATTATCGGTGCAGGCCCTGCGGGATTAGGCTGCGCGGATATTCTGGCGCGCAACGGGATTAAAGCCGTCGTTTATGATCGTCATCCTGAAATCGGCGGGCTGCTGACCTTTGGTATTCCTTCGTTCAAACTGGATAAATCTATTCTGGCACATCGCCGAGAAATATTTACTGCGATGGGCATTGAGTTCCATTTAAACACTGAAATCGGCCGTGACATTACGCTTAATGAATTACTTGAGAGCTACGATGCGGTATTTGTCGGTGCAGGCACCTACCAATCAATGAAAGCCGGTTTAGAAAACGAGGACGCTGAAGGCGTGTACGATGCCCTACCTTTCTTGATTGCAAATACCAAGCAGGTGATGGGATTGCCGGAGCTCCCAGAAGAACCCTACATCAATATGGCAAACAAACGTGTTGTGGTGCTGGGCGGCGGAGACACCGCAATGGACTGCGTACGTACCTCCATTCGCCACGGTGCAGAAACGGTAACCTGCGCCTATCGCCGCGATGAAGCCAATATGCCAGGCTCGAAGAAAGAGGTTAAAAATGCCCGTGAAGAAGGCGTTGAATTTGAATTTAACGTGCAGCCGCTAAGTATTGAAATCGATAATGATGGGCGCGTTACCGGCATTCGCATGCTAAGAACCGTTATGGGTGAACCTGATGCCGCAGGACGCCGTCGACCTAAACCGGTTCCCGGCTCCGAGTTCGTCATGCCTGCCGATGCCGTGGTCATCGCCTTTGGTTTTAACCCACATAAGATGCCTTGGCTCGAAGCAGAAAACGTAAAACTGGATCAATGGGGCCGAATTGTCGCCAGCGTCGAGACGGCTATTCCTTATCAAACCAGCAATAAAAAAATATTTGCCGGTGGTGATGCAGTGCGCGGTGCAGACCTAGTTGTAACAGCCATTGCCGAGGGAAGACATGCCGCCGACGGCATTATGACGTATCTCAACGTTCCCATTCAGCGCCCTATTATCACCCCAGAAAATGCGGCTTAAACATATATTCAAATTATAAATAAAAGCAGACTTCGGTCTGCTTTTTTATTATCAAAAGAGAAAACAAAGTGTGACCGACAATACAAAATAAGAAGTAAACCATTTGCAATTAAAAAATAACCCACATTGAATTAACTGAAAATTACCAATTGATTAATCATAGCTAAAGCATTCATTGATTCAATCAAGGTAACCAATGACATTTTTATTATTAATTCCAGTCATCTTATTACAAATTACATTTACAGATAAATGGAACTTAATCGTTAGCATCTAATGGCTGTAATGATTAATTAAAACCTATGATTAAGTGTTTTTTATTCACACGAAAAATAACAAGGATTTTATCATGAAAAGAAAAGTATTGGCGATGGTTATTCCCGCTCTGTTGGCAGCAGGCGCAGCTCACTCAGCTGAAGTTTATAATAAAGATGGCAACAAATTAGATTTGTATGGCAAAGTTGATGGCCTGCATTATTTCTCTGACGACTCAAGCAAAGATGGCGACCAGTCTTACGTGCGTGTTGGTTTCAAGGGTGAAACTCAGATTACAGACCAACTGACCGGTTACGGCCAGTGGGAATATAACGTTCAGGTAAATAACACTGAAGGTAATGGCAGCGACGGTAACTTCACTCGTTTGGGCTTTGCTGGCCTGAAGTTCGGCGACTACGGTTCATTCGACTATGGCCGTAACTACGGCGTGCTGTACGACGTTGAAGGCTGGACCGATATGCTGCCAGAGTTTGGGGGCGACTCTTATACTCAGGCTGATAACTTCATGACCGGCCGTGCAAACGGCGTGGCAACTTACCGTAATACTGGTTTCTTTGGTTTAGTTGATGGTCTGAACGTTGCAGTACAGTATCAAGGTAAAAATGACGGCACCAATAATGACAATGAAAAACTGAGCAATAACTCACGTGACGTTCAGCATCAGAACGGTGACGGCTACGGATTATCGACGACTTATGACTTCGGCATGGGTATTAGCGCTGGTGCAAGCTATGCTTCTTCCGATCGTACCGACCAACAAACCAATCTATCTACCGCTCGCGGCGACAAAGCTGACGCATGGACTGTTGGTCTGAAATATGATGCTAACAACGTCTATTTAGCGACTATGTATGCTGAAACTAACAACATGACGCCATATGGTGATGGTGATAGCAATCAGATTGCGAATAAAACTCAAAACTTTGAAGTCACAGCACAATACCAGTTCGATTTTGGCCTGCGTCCAGAAGTTTCCTACCTGCAGTCTAAAGGCAAAGATCTTTACACCGCTAACGCGCAAACATCAGCAAATAGCATTGGTGACAAAGATTTAGTTAAATACGTTTCTGTGGGTACAACCTATTACTTCAACAAAAATATGTCTACCTATGTTGATTATAAAATTAACCTGTTAGACAACGATGATAGCTTCTATAAAGAGAACGGCATCTCTACCGATGACGTAGTCGCTGTTGGTTTAGTTTATCAGTTCTAATCTTTTTTCAGCATTCTGCTTAAAGCCACCTTCGGGTGGCTTTTTCTTTCCTCATTGTTATTAACAAAAAAATCGTATGTATTTTAGATTCAAAAATACAATATTTGTATTTATGTCATAAATGAAACCAATGCATACATAAGGCTACACTTAATGGATTTTATTCATAGTCGATAAGCGCGACAATGCGAACATCAAATATGGAAATTATCGATACCGCAATGGATGCCTTACCCATATTTTAATCTCATCATAAGGCATTGTATGAAAAAGCTAATTTTATCTGTTGTATTCGCTACAGTAACAGCCAGTACTGCGTTCGCCGCAGACATGCAGATCCCATGGGCCGACAATAGCGGCGGTACAGAAAGCACGCACATTGCAGCTCAAAATCAAGATTTAAACTATCAACATCAGAAAGTTACAAAAACAATGGAAGGCACTTGGGCTGACAACAGCGGAAGCATTTCTCAAGATGAACAGGCCCTTGTTAGCCACAAACCCGCCGTGGTTGCGGACCCTTCTTTGATGCCACATCAAGGCTAATGTTATGCCGCAACATATATTTGTTGCGGCTTTCTTTTTTTACACACCGCAACACTCTCCCACTAACATTCGAACTAAAAACTGATATCTTTTTTTAAACACTCATTTTTTCATCCAAATAAAAACATCATCGATAATAATTTTAATATAATAATTGAATCAATTCATTTGATTGTATATATTTAAATACATATATCTAAATGAGAAAATAAAATGTACGAAGATAACGAAAAGAAACTTTATGTTATTCTTAATCGAAATCATGAAGTCAGTACGCTGATGAATGCAGCCTGCCATCTTAGTTCTGGAATTACAGTCTGTGCCGAAGGAAACGTGTTTGATGAATATCAAAATGCCAGCAGTGGATTAAAAGCCAACTTGAGCCACTATCCTGTCGTTGTATTACAGGCTAAAAATAGTAGTCAACTGGCCACGGCGACTAAGAAAGCTAATGAAGCGGGTATTACTTATAATTTCTTTACGAGTACAATGCTTTCTCATTGCGCTGAACAGCAAATTTCAGACACGCTAAATACCGAACTCGATAAGCTAGACTTTATTGCTATTGCATTGTTTGGCGATTCTGAAGCACTAAAACCGATTACCAAGAAGTTTTCAGTGTATAAATAGAATTTCAAATATAAAAAGGCCTGCAAATTTGCAGGCCTTTTTATTATAAATATTGATTATTTTTTGATGACGGCCTGCACTTCAACCTCAACATCTAATCCCATCACAAGATCACAGCTAATTGCCGATCTCGCAGGAAAACCTTGCTTGAAATAGGTTGCATAGACTTGGTTAAATTCTGCGAAATGTTTCATGTCCGATAGCCAGACTGTCACTTTAACCACTGAATCTAAATCAGAGCCGCAGTCGCTTAATGTTTTCGCGATGCTTTGCATGATATTTTCAGTTTGCTCCGCAACGCTGCCGTAAATCGGCTTACCTTCTGCAGACATTGAAACCTGTCCTGATAAAAACAGAAAATCGCCAGCTTGTACGGCTTTAGCAAACGGAAAAGGTAATTCACTGGCAAATCGATGAATATTTATCGTCATTATTTTCACCTTTAGGTAAGTTAGAAATTAAACCGTTATCGTCCCGTGGAGATAAAGCACCGCTTGCCCGCTGATAATCACGCGCGACTCTCCGCTGGCGTGAGTATGCAATTGGCAACGTAACTGCCCTTTCCGTTTTCCACCTTGCTGAGCGGTAAGAATGCTCTTACCCATTTTCTCTGCCCAAATTGGAGCCAGACAGGTATGTGCAGATCCTGTGACAGGATCTTCATTCACGCCAACGTTGGGGCCAAACCAGCGTGAAACAAAATCAAACTGACTCCCTGCAGCCGTAACGACTACGCCGCGCACGGGATAGTTAGCTAGCAGAGAAAAATCTGGCTCAAGGTTTTCGATATCGTCAGGCGAATCTACCAGCACAATATAATCATCGGCCTTATAAACTTCACGAATAGGCACTGATAGATTGAGCGCCTGAGCCAACCCATCCGGAATATCAACCTGAACGGGATTTTTGGCAGGAAAGTTCATTGCCAAAAAATCGCCGTCGCGCGTTACACTCAGCACACCGCTACGTGTTGAAAAATTCAACACCCGGCTTTTTTCATTGAAATGGTTGAACAACACCCATGCTGTGGCTAACGTGGCGTGGCCACAAAGATCAACTTCAACCAGCGGAGTAAACCAACGCAGCTCTATCATTTCGCCATTACGCACAAAAAATGCGGTTTCAGACAAGTTATTTTCCGTCGCAATCTGCTGCAAAGTGCTGTCATCAAGCCATTCGTCTAGCGGACATACGGCTGCAGGATTACCGCCAAATGCACGAGCAGTAAAAGCATCTACCTGAAAGATTTCAATTTGCATTATTTTTTCCTCGATGATGTCTGAGCTTTGGCGATAGTTTGGCTCTGTCTGATTTCTTCCAGATAGTTATAAATCGTATAGCGAGTGACACCCAGCGCCTTCGCGGCCTTCTCCACTCCGCCTTTCACAATAAATATGCCGCGATCCTGCATCTGACGTACAGCCTCTAGCTTAGCCTTCTTATTCATGGCACCGTTTTTCGTGCCGCTTTGCTGCATTGCGCCCTGAATAATTTCCGTCATCAGATATTCCATATCGGGCGGCTCTGATGCCTGATTTTCGTGCTGCGCGCCCGTCGCCAAAAGCTGAGCTAAACACGCCTGAGCAGCCTCAATACCGCTAACGTCAGAGTTAACACATAAACTGGCAAACGGATGTCCCTGAGCGTCACGGTATACCACTGTCGCACTGCGCAGCTTTTTGCCCGAGCGAGTCAACGTCTCATAACCCCCCACCACAGAAGGTTCATCGCTTGAAACGTCTTGGATCTCCTGCATCACAGCAGAAAAGCCCCTATCATTTTGCGGCCCCGCTAAAACAGAGCTGCCCACTTGGCGTCCAGAAACATGTCCATTCGCGATTGCCAATATTGAGTTCTGAGGATTAGTTAGATCATGCAATACGACTTCGGTATTACGTCCTACAACGCAACCCAGCATTTGCAGCGCGCTGCGTAATACTTTAACAACTAATGTACGTTCACTGATGATGGCCGGATCAGTGACATCAGAAATACAAGGATCGGTTACCGAAGTCTTCATAGAGGCTGAATACCAGATGGCGCAGAAGCGCATGCAGAGAATGGAGGATACAATATCAACGAAAAATCAATTTTTCAACATTATGTTGAAAAATAGGTAAAGCCACAGTTTGGACTTTACGGCTCGTAAGTGCGGATAAACCTAGTTCGTTACGCTAAATGCGGCATGAAACTCAACGGTACCCACTGGAACATGTCCTTTAAATGCCAAGGTCTGAAAATATTCAGCCGGAACCCCTAGCAAAACCAGCGAATCGTCGGCAACAAATCCAAAGCGAGCATAGAAGCCCGGCTCGCCGAGCACGACGCACCCTGCTGCACCGAGAGATTTTAATTCAGTAAGAATTTGTTTAACTAACATAGAACCAATCCCTTTTCCTTGGAAATCAGGAATAACGGAAACCGGGGCTAAACCATACCAACCTGACTCACCGCTGCTAATGGTGACAGGCGAAATAGAAGCGTGCCCCACGATGTGTTGACCACCGAGGCATTGAGTATCCAACGCCACCAGCGAAAGAGTGAGTGCTCCGGCATCTCTGAGCGCGTTAACGATCAAATGCTCGTTATGATCGGTATGTTCCGCATTTAAAAATGCGCTAGCGGTAACTGATTCTATGGTATCGATATCCTGCGGTGTTTCATGACGAAGCGTTATGGTCATTGGTGTGTTTCTCAGTGGTCAGTTTATTTAATTCAAAAAATATTCTGTACGATTCTAGTTTAAGTTTGGCAGCCAGATTAAAGACTTCCATTACTGATCTGAAGAGTCATTATATCAATATAGAGCTAGCTATCAGTGGGTTATCAACAAAGTTCTTACTTTTCATTTCTTGGATTGATAATTTCTAGAATCTCACAGTAAAACTCGCTGGAATTCGTCGCCGTAATCCGTACCATACACGCCACGAAGCAGAACTGGCGATAGCCGCGTAGGTTAGATGCAGTTGGCCTTGCCCATCAGGCCTGATAGTCTGCCAGATCAGAAAATGATTATTGCACGTTGGGTGCCTAACCCTGCGAGCCTCATAACACCGGATACATATTCAATGTCAGAAGAACAAACCATCAACAAGAAAGATCAATACAATCTCAATGTATTGGAATAGAAAAGTTAACACACTGAATATCATGTATTTTCATTATAAAACAACCCGTTACAAAACCATCATATCTACCGTAAGCCACCTCTAGCTACATAGTTAATGCCCTTTTTCGTGCCCCTTTTGATAAATATGCCCCTTTTTATGCCCCTTTTTTATTTTGATACTCGGACATAAAAATATAAGATTTTTACGGAATAATCATATTTGCTATCTCAGATTTACCCCGTACAATCCGCGCCTGACAATATCCATTTGAATCACTTAAACGCATTAGCGATCCACTGGTATTGTCACTGCGCCGGTCTCTTGCATACGGACCGGCGCAAACCTAATTACTCTTCTGCAATTTCTTCTTGTGCCATTTCTTCTTGCGCTGCCTTTTGTGCCAGATTCCAAATCGAGTCCTGCGGCATTTCTACACGAACGGAAAGGAATTGGTCAGATGGGATATCAATTGGATCTCCTTCTTCATACCCGTCTTTAATATTTCTGGCAAACGCAGGAGCATCAGGATAGGTGCGGTGATAGGTTTTAACCAAAATAGAGCCATCGGCTTCAACCTCATAATCCAACCAAAGTAAACGCTGTCCATTTCGATCTTTTGGTACATCAAAGCCGCCATCTATGCCCCCCCATGCGCCATCCGAATTCATACCTAGAACGTGCGTTATTCGATAAACACCGATACTGACGCGCTCAACTTGCGCGCCTTCTGATTCATCATTGGTGGTAAATGAGCCGTTCTGATAGATATTTATTACTGGTGATGCGGCTTTTAACGTCCCATCTGATGTTTTTGTCGTATTATCTTTTGTGTAAAAAAACACATTTTCATAATAAAAGTTATCTGTAGAACCATAGCGTTTGGGTATTCTAACCCCCACTCCGGCAGAGCCAAGACCGGCATACCATTGCGCACTTGCCTGCGGTGCTGAAGTTCCAGTCCAACCTCTAACGTTAATGGCACTCACAAAATTAGACGACGCACCTACAGCGCTACCAGCTTGAATTCCAGCAGTTATCCCTTTGGGATAAACATCAGGAACTGCATGCGATGCTATTGTTCTAAAATCAAATTCAGACTGAGGAACTAAATCCCAAGTATCTGTAACCCATCCGGCAACCTTTGAAAGGCCTATGTTTTTTCTGGCATCACTTGCATTACTCGCCCCCGTTCCGCCCTGCACAATGCTGAGTGCAGTTTTTAGCCCGGAGATGCTTGTAATATCGCTGTTATCACCTGCATTGGCTTTTTTATCTAAATCATTTGATAGCTTAGTAAAACTTTTAATCGTTACTTTAGTGCCATCCGGCGCAGTAAGTGCAATATCGCCCGTTCCGGTCATAATTTGCTGCCAGCCGTCCATTTGCGCTTGATAGTATCCAAGCGTAGCCGCCAGTTGATTAGACCATGCTGCCGTACTCGCTGATTCGGCTACCATGATCGAATATTTGGAGGCATTAAAAGCCTTAAATATTGGCTGGGCCAGCTCTATCGACGTATCGCTGATGACACGCTTAACTTGATAGACGCCATCAATCCCTGCATTAGACGATACAAACAGCACGGAGCCATTCGTAATGCCGATCTTCGCATCGCTCCACTTTGTGCCGGTGCCGCTAATAGTGGTTGCATTCAATGCGCCCGTGATCGTGCCTGTCGCGTATAAAGACATAATATTTGCTCCAATAAAAAACCCGCACTAGGCGGGTTATTAAGATTTAATCCATGTAAGCTGTTTCGATATAAACCTGATAATCGAGCCGGGGTGTAAGCGATGTATCCCAAGACCACGCACCGGAGCCACCGAAGTTTCCAAAAGCCTGCGCACGCAAGCCATCAGAAAAACCGGTAATCACGCTAAACGCATTACCACCGTTACGCTTTATCGTTCCGGTGATTGATGGGCAAACGGCTATCGAACGGCCTGCCACAATACTAGTATTTGGCGTTGCATGGGCATCTGTAATGGCGACGGTTCGAATAAATAGAGGGTTATCCAGCGATGACCACTCAACGGCGCCAGCCTCATTTCTAATGACTGCCCCATACTCTGGCGCAATGCCGGTAGTCCCAACCCCCATCAGGTATACAATCGCGGGTTTACTGACAGCAGCACCTGACGGCGGCGGCGCAAGTATGAGCCCTACCTGAGAGCCAGAAACAGAGGCTAGCAAAGCCACATTCGCTTCATATCCGCCCTCGATTCGAACAAAAGGGATCGTAGTTTGGGGATTTGGAATGTTAATGATTAACGGGCTTTGCCCTGCCGGAGGCACAATGACACGTTGGCGAGAAATCAGCGAAAAATTGCGCAGAGTTGTATCGTATATTGTCCTGCCCTTATCATTTTTCAGTTCAACGTAAAATGGCATAAACTATTTCTCCACCAAGCAAATAAAGATATACCCCGATGAAGAAGCATCGGAAGCAATGCTTGTCCATGAAATTGTATTTCCGCTTATTTTGGGATGAATATATGCGCCTATCGCACCACCTGAGCCTGACACGGCATAAGTTAAGTTATATACATTCAAATCTACGCTTGGATAGCTTTTGCTCCCATTTCTATTTGCACTAGTAATCATAATGCTATCGAGAAAAAAAGAGCGCCCATCGATGGCGCTCGTTTCAATCCCTTTTTCGTTGTAAACAAAAACACCATAACTTCCCATTAAGGTTTATACCCCGCTGCAAAGCGTTTTACACCGTTTTGGTCATACACAGCCATCCCATTAGAATCGAACACGGAGCGACCGCCGCCCGGTAACGCCGAGTTCATTTCCAATACACCATTTTTATCGATGCGCCACCCAGCCT